>Ga0209578_10001421_pt1 | contig 22419 bp, 17 predicted proteins | sample tdAd472_FD_187127 | JGI IMG/M metagenome (GOLD analysis project Ga0209578, IMG submission 187127) | Marine sediment microbial communities from the Atlantic coast under amendment with organic carbon and nitrate - tdAd47.2 (SPAdes)... | ecosystem: Environmental > Aquatic > Marine > Coastal >...
CGCCGAACTGGAGGCCGACCGCTATGGCCTCGCCTGCGTCATCGGGATCGAGCAGATGCGCCATGTATCCGGGGTCGAGGCCGCCGGATACCTCGGCAGCGCCACCTGGGCCGGTCGTGAATGCCAAGGGATCAAATTCCCCTGGCCCCATATGTTCGGCCGGCTCGGCGATGAATATGAACGGCGGTACGGCCTGAAACGGGCCCATCTGGCGGAAATCGCCCGAATCAATTTCGACAACGCCAAACGCAACCCCAACGCCCAGACCCGAGGCTGGCGTTTCACCGCCGAAAGCTTCGACGAAAATGACGAGACCAACCCGGTAATCGACGGCCGCATCCGCAAACAGGATTGCGGTCAGGTCACCGACGGGGCGGCGGTGGTCTTCCTCGCCCATGCGGCGCGGGCCCGGCAATATGCCGAAAAGCGCGGCCTCACCCTCGGCGACATCCCCTATATCGAAGGTTGGGGTCATCGCTCGGCGCCCCTTGAACTGGACCGGAAAATGGCCGAAAGCCGGGATAAGGATTTCGTCTTTCCCCATATCAACGGCACCATTACCGACGCCTATCAACGCGCCGGCCTCGCCGATGTTTCGGCCATTGACGTCATTGAAACCCACGACTGTTTCACCACCACGGAATATATGGCCATTGATCATTTCGGCATCACCGCGCCGGGCGAAAGCTGGAAAGCCATCGAAGACGGCCGCATCGCCCGCGACGGCGATATTCCGATCAATCCCGGCGGCGGCCTGATCGGCTGCGGCCATCCGGTGGGCGCCACCGGGGTGCGGATGCTGTTCGACGCCGCAAAACAGGTCACCGGCCAGGCCGGCGATTATCAGATCGAAAATACCCGACGGGCCCAGACCCTCAATATCGGCGGCAGCGGCACCACATCGGTCAGCTTTATCGTCACCCGGGACCAAGACTAAAAAAAGGCGGAGGGTTTTCCCTCCGCCTTCTTCTTTCATCTTTCTCTCATCTCTCTCTGGCGCATGCCCTGTTATATCAGGTGAACAGCTCTCCCTCTTCCGCCTGAGCCAGCAGGATTTCCGGCGGATTGAACCGCGGCCCATGCCGTTCCGCCAGTTCGCGGCAGCGCGCAATGAAGCGATCCATGCCATAGGTGTTGATATATTGAAACACCCCGCCGGTGTGATAGGGGAAACCGATGCCGAAGATCGAACCGATATTGCCGTCTACGACGCTGTCGAGCACCCCTTCCTGCAGGCATTTCAGGGATTCCACCACCTGGCGGAAGATCATCCGGTCCGATATATCCCGGTCGCTGAAGCCATGCTCTTTTTCAGGCCACATCTCGCGCAATCCGGGCCAGATGGATTTGGTCCCGTCCTCGTGATAGTCGTAAAAGCCGCCGCCGTAAGCGCGCCCGCCGCGCCCCTGCTCCATCATCGCGTCGATCACCTCTTCCGTCGCCTTGCGGTCGATATGGTCGCCCTTGACCTTGCCTTCCCGAATCAGGCGGTCATTGGTCGCCACCACTTTCTGGCCCAGGGTCAGACTGACCTCGTCGGTCACCGCCAGCGGCCCGACCGGCATGCCGGCCCGCTTGGCCAGACTGTCGATCCGCACCGGCGCGACGCCGTCCTGCAACAGTTGCAGCCCCTCGTCGGTGTAGGTGGCGAACACCCGCGAAGTGAAAAAGCCCAGACTGTCATTGACCACGATCGGCAGTTTCCGGATCTGCCGGACAAAATCAAACACCGCGGCGAGCGTTTCATCGCTGCTGTCCCGGCCGCGGATAATCTCCACCAGTTTCATCTTGTCCACCGGCGAGAAGAAATGCAGGCCGATGAATTTCGCCGTGTCGCGCGCCGATTCCGCCAGCATGGAAATCGGCAGGGTCGAGGTGTTGGAGGCGAAGATCACCCCGGGCTTCAGCACCGCTTCCGTTTCCCGGATCACACGGTCTTTCAGTTTTTCATCCTCGAACACCGCCTCGATAATCAGATCACAGTCCGCCAGATCCTGCACGTCCCCGGTCGGCTGTATCAGCTCCAGCAGCGCCTGTTTCCTGTCGTCGGTTGCGCGGCCTCTTTTGATCGCCTTGTCAAGGATGCCGGCGGAATAGGCCTTGCCCTTTTCGGCGCTGTCCAGCGCAACGTCCTTCAACACCACCGACAGACCCGCCCGGGCGCAGGCATAGGCGATGCCCGCCCCCATCATGCCGGCGCCGAGAACGCCGACTTTCCGGAAACGACGCTTATCATACCCCGCGGGGCGGCGCTCTCCCGAGGTGACGCTGTTCATGCCGAAGAAAAAGGTCGAAATCAGATTCTTGGCCTCCGGTGAGGCGACGAGCCTGACGAAAGCCCGGCTTTCAATGCGCAGCGCCGTGTCGAAATTAACCAACGAACCTTCGGCGATGGTGGCGATAACCGCTTCCGGCGCCGGCAGAAGCCCACGGGTTTTCTTGTCCGTCATCGCCGGCGCGGCGAGCAGCATCTGGGATATTTTCGGATGGTTGGCCGCCCCGCCCGGAATTTTATAACCCTTTTCATCCCACGGCTGGACCGGCGCTGGATTCTGGGCGATATAGTCGCGGGCCAGGCACATCATCTCGGCCGGATCAGCCGCCAGTTGGTCAATCCAGCCTTCTTTTATCGCCCGGGCGACCTTGATCCGCTTGCCTTCGACGAGATAGGGGAAGGCCCGCTCGATGCCCATCATCCGCACCAGCCGGGTCAGGCCGCCGGCGCCCGGCAGCAGACCGAGCGTCACTTCCGGCAGGCCGAATTCCGCCTTGGGATTGTCAAGCGCGATCCGGTGATGACAGGCCAACGCCAGTTCAAGCCCGCCGCCGAGGGCGGTTCCGGTCAGGGCGGCGACCACCGGCCTGCCCAAGAGCTCAAGCCGCCGCAGCGCCTGTTTCGCCGTTTCCAGCCGATGGAAGAATTCCTGCTTGTTGCCTTCCGTCACCTGCAACAGGGATTTCAGGTCGCCGCCGGCAATAAAACTGTCCTTGCCCGACGTCAGGATGACGCCGGTCAGCGCCTGTTCCTGCTCCACCCGGTCAATAACCGCCAGCAGGCCGTCCTGAAAGGCGTCATTCATGGTGTTGACCGGCCGGCCCGGCATGTCGATGGTGATGGTGACGATATTGTCAGCATCTTTTTCGTAACGATAAATTTCCTGCATTTTTCTGTCCTGTTTCCTGAAACGTCCGTCCGCTAAACCCGTTCGATGATGGTCGCCGACCCCATGCCGCCACCGATGCATAAGGTGACCAGTCCGCGCTTCAGGTCGCGGCGCTCCAGTTCATCAAGCAGTGCGCCGACCAGCATCGCGCCCGTCGCGCCCAGCGGATGGCCCAGCGCAATCGCCCCGCCATTGACATTGACCCTGTCCATCGGCAGTTTCATTTCATCGACAAAGCGCATCACCACCGAGGCGAAGGCTTCATTGACCTCGAACAGGTCAATATCATCGACGGTGAGCCCCGCCTTCTTCAACGCCTTGCGCGTCGCCGGCGCCGGGCCGGTCAGCATGATGGTCGGCTCCGTGCTGGTCACCGCCGCCGAGACAATCCGCGCCCGCGGCGTCAGGCCCATCGCCCGCCCGGCGGCTTCCGAGCCGATCAGAACCGCGGCCGCGCCGTCGACAATGCCCGACGAATTGCCGCCGGTATGCACATGAGTGATATGATCGACCGCCGGATAGACCGACAGGGCCCGGGCGTCAAAGCCCAAATCCCCCATCTGGGCGAAAGCCGGCTTGAGGCTCGCCAATCCCTCCAGCGTCGTGTCGGGGCGAATGAATTCATCCTGTTCCAGCACCACAAAACCGTTGTCATCCACAACCGGGATCACCGAACGGTCGAAACGGCCTTCCCGCTGCGCTGCCGCGGCCCGGCGCTGCGATTGCAGGGCGTAAGCGTCCACATCGCCGCGGCTTTTGCCGTCGAGGGTGGCGATCAGGTCGGCCCCGATGCCCTGGGGGACGAAATTCAGATCGAAACTGGTCTGCGGGTCCAGCGCCCAGGCCCCGCCGTCGGACATCATCGGCACCCGCGACATGGATTCGACGCCGCCGGCGACCATCATGTCGTCCCAGCCCGAAATCACTTTTTGCGCCGCCATATTGACCGCCTCCAGCCCCGAAGCGCAGAAACGGTTGATCTGCACCCCGGCGACCGCCACATCCCAGTCGGCGGCCTGCACCGCCATTTTGGCGATACAGGACCCCTGATCGCCGACCGGGGTCACGCAGCCCATAATGACATCGTCAATGCGGGACGTGTCCAGATCATGCCGCTGCTGCAGCGCCCGCAACAGACCGGCGAGCAATTTGATCGGCTTAACCTCGTAAAGAGAACCGTCTTTCCGTCCCTTGCCGCGCGGCGTGCGAATCGCATCATATATAAAGGCGCCTTCCGCCATTTCATTCTCCTGTTCAAAACCGGGCATTCCGGCGCACGCATTGGCGCAGCCCATTAACTTTCATAAAAAGACTAAGTAACAGCCCCCTGAAATGCAAGTCATTTTTTTGGAAAAATATTTTCCCCGGTTTTGGCGAAGATATTTCCCCCGGTAAAGCGCCCGCCCATCTGAGCCCAGGCCCGAAGTCCGTTGCGGACGATGACCCCTCCGGGCAGCAGCAGAGCCGGAGGGTCATTTATAACCGGCTGAAATTTCGATGATTTTTTCCCGCAGCCATTGGTTCGCCTGATCCTGACCCCGGCTTTTATGCCAATAGAGATGCAGCTCCAGGTCCGGCAGGGCAAAGGGCAGTTCCATGATCCGGGCATCATATTGCCGCACCAGCCCGAGCGGCGCCGTCAACACCATGTCCGACTGCAAAACAATCAGGGGCGCCACCATGTAATGTTGCAGCCGGAGCTGGATATGGCGTCTTTCGCCAATGGCGTTGAGGGCGATTTCCACATGACCCTGGCCGCTGCGCCGGCTGGAGACATGGATATGCTTCAGGCGCAGATAATCGGCCAGCGTCAGCTCGCGCCCGACCAGCGGATGATCCCGGCGCACCATACAGACATAGCGTTCCCGCAGCAGCGGCGTATGACAAAGCTGCGGATCATTGAGCAACGGCGCATCCACCGCCAGATCGACCGCGCCGGCGGCCATGTCGCGCATCAGCTCCTGGCGCGGGATATGATAACTTTCCAGCATGACGCCCGGCGCCTTGCGGCTGATAATTTCCTCCAGCGGCGGCAGAATCATCGCCGCGATCAGGTCCGACATGTTGATGCGAAAGGTCTTGTCGGCGCTGTCCGGCTGAAAGAGCCCGCCCTCATTCAGGCTGCTGCTCATCAGCTCCAAAGCGTGCCGCACCCGGCCAATGATATTTTCCGCCACCGGAGTCGGCGCCATTTCCTTGCCGGTGCGGATAAACAGCGGATCGTTAAAATTCCGCCGCAGGCGCGACAGGGCGTTGCTGACCGCCGGCTGGCTCAGGCATAATATCTCGGCCGCCCGGGTCAGATTGCGTTCCCGGTATATGGTTTCAAAGACGACAAATAAATTCAGGTCTGTCCGGTTCAGGCGCATCGCGTTACTTTCATTATAATTTTGATGAATAACATACCATATATATAATAAATTTTAAAAATAGTAATATCCGGGGTATGCTCTTGCCCAGCAAAGAGGATACAAATGACGGAAATATATCTGGTTCGCCATGGGCAGGCGTCCTTCGCATCGGACAATTATGACCAGCTTTCGGACCTGGGCCGGCGGCAATCGGAATTTCTCGGCCAGTATTTTGCCGAACGGCACATCTCTTTCGCACAGGTTTTCACCGGCAGCCAGCAGCGCCATCGCCAAACGGCGGACGCCATTCTCCGTGACCGGGAGAAACCCGCCCACCGCATCCATCCCGGCCTCAATGAATATGATTTTTCGGCGCTTTATCGGGCCTATATGGATCAGCATCCGGCGGAGGGGGACCAGGCCCGCGACGGCGACAGGCGTATATTTTATCGCCGCCTGAAAAAGGCGCTTGCCCTCTGGGCCGAAGACGGGTTGCGGGGCGAACTGCCCGAAAGCTGGTCCGCCTTCAGCGACCGGGTAAGCGCGGCCTTCAATCATATTCGCGACGACGTCCGCGGCCCCTGTCTGGTGGTCAGTTCCGGCGGGGCGATCTCCATGCTGATCGGACAGATTCTCGCGCTCGCGCCGCCGCGGATCATCGATCTCAATCTGCAAATCAGGAACGCCAGCTTCAGCCATATCCGGCTCGGCCGCGACGCCGCGCATTTATCCAGCTTCAACAATATTCCGCATTTGGACCGCATCGACCGTCTGAATGCCATCACCTATAGCTGACAAGGAGAGAATCATGGATTTTGATCACAGCCCCAAAGTCGAGGCGTTAAGTCGTCGGGTAACGGATTTTATGGAGGACCATATCGTGCCCCGCATCCGCCAGCATCATGACGAGATCGCGGCGGGCCATTTCCCCGTCTCCTTCATGGAGGACCTCAAGGCGCTGGCCAAATCCGAGGGCCTGTGGAATCTATTCCTGCCGCACCTCAAGGACGGCGAGGCCGGCACCCGGCTCACCAACCTCGAATATGCGCCGCTGGCCGAAATCATGGGCCGGGTGATCTGGGCGTCCGAGGTCTTCAACTGCAGCGCCCCCGACACCGGCAATATGGAAATTCTCCATATGTTCGGCACCGACGCCCAGAAGAAACAATGGCTCGCGCCGCTGCTCGACGGCGAAATCCGTTCCGCCTTCGCCATGACCGAGCCCGACGTCGCCTCCTCCGACGCCACCAATATTCAGACCGTCATTCGGCGCGACGGCGACGATTATGTCATCAACGGCCGCAAGTGGTTTATCTCCAACGCCGCCCATCCCAACTGCAAGATGATGATCCTGATGGGCAAGACCGACCCCGACAGCGCCGACCGTCACCGCCAGCAAAGCATGATTATCGTGCCGATGGACACGCCGGGCGTCACCGTTGAGCGCAACATCACGATCATGAACCACCATTCGCCGGAAGGCCATTGTGAAATCACCTTTCAGGATGTCCGGGTTCCGGTCTGCAACATCCTCGGCGGCGAAGGCGACGGCTTCATGATGGCCCAGGCCCGCCTTGGCCCCGGCCGCATCCATCACTGCATGCGCTCCATCGGCCAGGCGGAACTGGCGCTGGATTTGATGGTGGAGCGGGCCCAGGAGCGCAAATCCTTCGGCAAATATCTCCATCAGCATGGCGCGGTCAGCGAATGGATCGCCCGCTCGCGCATGGAAATCGACCAGGCGCGGCTTCTGGTGCTGAAATGCGCCGATATGATCGACAAGGTGGGGGCCAGGGGGGCGCGCAAGGAAATTTCCATGATCAAGGCCATTGTGCCGAAAATGCAGACCACCATCACCGACCGGGCGATGCAGGTCTTTGGCGCCATGGGCATCTCGCCCGATACGCCGCTGGCCGACATCTGGACCTGGGGCCGGGCGCTGCGCTTTGCCGACGGGCCGGACGAGGTCCACCTGCGCAGCATCGCCCGACTGGAAATTCAGCAGGCGCGGGAGAAGGCCGGCTTCACCCTGCCCTATCTCACCGCCCCCGCCAGACCATCACCCCAATCATCATAGAGGACAGGCCATGCAGGATATTTTCAGCCTGGAGGGCAAAATCGCCCTCGTCACCGGCGCCTCCAGCGGCCTGGGCAGCCATTTCGCCAAAACTCTGGCCCGGGCCGGCGCCGAAGTCGTCATCGCCGCCCGCCGCCGGGAAAAACTCGACCAACTGGTCCGCGACATCGCCGGGGACGGCGGCCGGGCGATCGCCATCACCATGGATGTCACCGACCCGGACAGCATCCGCCGCGGCTATGAAGAGGCCGAAGCGCACCTCGGCCTGATTGATGTCATCGTCAGCAACGCCGGCGTCGCCGACCCGAAAGCCTTTCTCGATATTGACGAGGAAAGCTGGGACTTGACCATGGACACTAACCTGAAGGGCGTCTGGCGGGTCACCCAGCAAGGCTGCAAACGGCTGGTTCAGGCGGGGCGGCCCGGGGTGGTGATCAATATTTCCTCCCTGCTCGGCCTCGCGGTGCAATCCCTGCAGACCGGCTACGCCACCTCGAAGGCGGCGGTCATTCATATGACCCGCTGCATGGCCTCGGAACTGATGCGCCACAATATCCGGGTCAACAGCATCGCCCCCGGTTACTTCAAGACCGAAATGAATGCGGATTTCTTTGACAGCGAAAAGGGCCGGGCCTATATCAGGACCATCCCCGCCCGCCGGCTCGGCGAATTGTCGGAACTGGACGGCCCGCTGTTGCTGCTGGCCAGTGACGCCTCTTCCTTTATCAACGGCGCGACCCTTGTCGTCGACGGCGGTCATCAGGTAAAGTCATTCTAGAGAAGAAAAGGGCGCAGGATGGACGAACAAAAACTCGCAACATATCTCGAACGGCATATCGAAGGCTTCAAAGGGCCGTTAACCCTGGAGAAATTTGCCGGCGGCCAGTCGAATCCGACCTTCCTGATCCGCGCCCGCTCCGGCCGCTATGTCCTGCGCCGCAAACCACCGGGATTTTTGCTCAAATCCGCCCATGCCGTCGATCGGGAATATCGCGTCACCCGGGCGCTGGAAAATACGGATGTCCCGGTCGCCAACCCGCTGCATCTCTGTCTTGACGAAGCGATCATCGGCAGCTGGTTTTACGTGATGGATTTTATCGACGGCCGCATCTTCTGGGACCCGGCCCTGCCCGATCTCGACAAGGCTGAACGGCGCGCCATGTTTCAGGAAATGAACCGGGTTCTGGCGGCGATCCATTCGGTGGACCTCAAAGCCGCCGGGCTTGAGGATTATGGCCGGCCGGGCAATTATTTCGAGCGTCAGACAAGCCGCTGGACCAAACAATACAAGGCGTCCGAAACCGAACATATCGCGCCGATGGAACAGCTGATGGACTGGGTCGGCAAGAATATTCCCCAGGATGACGGCGCAGTCAGCCTGATCCACGGCGATTACCGGCTCGACAATCTGATCTTCCATCCGACCAGACCGGAAATCATCGCCGTCGTTGACTGGGAATTGTCGACCCTCGGCCATCCGCTCGCCGACCTCGCCTATCAATGCATGCAGTGGCGCATGCCCAGCGCCTCGCTGATGCGCGGCCTCGACGGGCTGGACAGAAAGGAGCTCGGCATTCCGGCCGAGGAAGATTATATCCGCGCCTATGCCGACCGCATGGGCCGGGATGAAATTGATCACTGGCCTTTTTATCTCGCCTTCAGTTTTTTCCGGCTGGCGGCCATCGTCCAGGGGGTGCTGAAACGCAGCCTCGACGGCAATGCCTCCAGCAAACAGGCCGAAGAGGTCGGACGGCTTGCCCGGCCGCTGGCGGAAAAAGCCCTGACCATGCTGCGGGCGGCCGGGGAATTATAAACAGCAGGGGAATTATAAACAGGGGTCATGACAACTGGCGCGCCGGCATAAATCGTGACCTTCCCGATAAAGGCCGGCGACGCCACCGGGTCCGGGCTTTTACTGGGGGCTGGCGTTCACCCTGCCGCTCAGTCTGACGGGCGTCCATGACAATGTTTCTGACGCCCGGCGGCGAGTATTCAGGCGCGGGTCGCGCCGGTGTCAGATAATTTCATCCTCGTCGAACAGCGGGTCTTCATCGAGCTGGGTCGCGAGACTGTCGATGGCGGCTTCCGCATCGTCACTTCGGCGCACCTTGGCAACATGAAACAGCGCGTCGCCTTCATTAATGACCGGCAGGTTGCTGCGGCCGATCAGCAGTCCCCCGCCCTTCACCAGCACCTCGGTTTCCATCTCGCCAAACGGATCTGAAATCACCCCCAGCACATCCCCCTCGCCCACCTGTTCGCCGATCGTCTTGAAAGTCCGCAGCAGGCCCCCGGCCGGAGCTCGCAGCCAATAACTGGACGTGGACAGGAGCGGCCTCGTCTTGGGTTTCGCGATGCCCCGCCCCGGCGCCATGCCAAGATGGCGCATCACCCGCAAAATCCCGGCAACGCCGACCCGCACGGCGAACTCGTCAAAGCGCAGCCCCTCGCCGGCTTCATAGAGCAGAACATCAGTATCCTTTTCCTGCGCCGCGTGCCGCAGCGATCCGGGCCGCACCCTGGACGTCAGGGTCAGGGGCGCGCCAAAAGCCCTGGCCAGCGCCATGGTTTCCTCCCTCGCGGGGGAAACCCTGATCTGCGGCAGATTGGTCCGGTGAATGGCCGCCGAATGGATATCGATGCCGGCGTCGGATTTCTCCACGATCTCGGTCATGAAAAGATGGGCGAGCCGCGCGGCGAGCGAGCCCTGCGCGCTGCCCGGGAAAGAGCGGTTCAGGTCGCGCCGGTCCGGCAGATAACGCGAATGACTCATGAAGCCGAACGCATTGACAATGGGCACGGCGAGCAGGGTCCCTTTGAGCCGGTCCAGGACGGGGCTGCGCAGGAGCCGCCGCACGATCTCGACACCAATGACTTCGTCGCCATGCACCGCCGCGCTGACAAACAGCACCGGGCCGGACCGGCGGCCATGAACAACCTGCACCGACATGGTGATCGGGGTATGATCCGACAGGACGCTGACCGGCAGGTCAACGGTTTCCCGGCTGCCCGGCGCGATCCGATGCGCCCCAAGCTCAAACGCGGGCCGCTTCTTCATTATCCCCGTCCCCGGGTTCGGGTGTTGCCTGATTTGGCCCGTTTTTCGAGCAGGCCGATGATCTGGCCGGCCACATCAATGCCGGTCGCCTTCTCGACCCCTTCCAGCCCCGGCGAGGAATTGACCTCCATCACAACCGGGCCGTGATTGGCCCGCAGCATATCAACGCCACAGACATTAAGCCCCATGACCTTGGCCGATCGAACCGCCGTGGACCGTTCCTCAGGGGAGATCTTGATTGACTGGGCGCTGCCGCCACGATGCAGGTTCGACCGAAACTCCCCCTCGGCGCCCGTGCGTTGCATCGTCGCGATGACCTTGCCGCCGACCACAAGGGCGCGGATATCCGTCCCCCCGGCCTCCTTGATAAATTCCTGCACCAGAATATTCACCTGGGCGCCGCGAAACGCCTCGATCACTGATTTTGCCGACCGGTTCGAATCGGCGAGCACGACGCCGATCCCCTGGGTCCCCTCCAGAAGCTTGATCACCAACGGCGCATTCCCGGCCAGCTTGAGCACCTCCTCCGTCTGTTTCGGATCATGGGCGAAGGTCGTCACCGGCAGGCCAAGCCCTTCGCGCGACAATATCTGCAGGGAACGAAGTTTGTCGCGGGATCTGCCGATCGCCACCGATTCATTCAGGGGATAGACGCCCATCATTTCGAACTGGCGCAGCACGGCGAGACCATAAAATGTCACGGAGGCGCCGATGCGCGGAATGACCGCGTCATAGGGCGGCAGTTTTTCACCGTTATAATAGACTTCCGGGCGACGGGAGGCGATATTCATATAGCAGCGCAGCGTATTGATGACATCCAGCTCATGACCGCGCGCCTCCGCCGCCTCTTTTAAGCGCTGATGGGAATAAAGGGTGGGATTGCGCGCCAGCATGGCGATCTTCATGGTTCATCTCCTGCGGTGGTGTAGCGTTGGTTCGTCCTGTCGGCATGTCAAGTTGCGGCAGGGCGGCGTCATCTGGGCTGATTACGCGACGGGGGGAACTGGTCAGCCTCAGCGCGCGCCTGCCCATTTCATCATACCATAGCGTGCCTTGTCACGCCAGTTGGGGCCGGGCCGGAAAGGACCACTACCTGGATCAGATGCCGCCGCGAGGCCGCCTTTCCCCATACGCCGCAGATTTACTCAAGACATCCGGCATGGTATAAATACAGATCAACATGAAAATATCCGCGAACGGGATATGACATGATGTGGCTGTGCAGCGATGAAAACAGCTTCACCACCGGTCAGGCGCTGGCCTTTGACGGCGGGCTGTCCACCGGTTGACCCGGCCTCAGGGGGCTCGGCAAAAATAAATTTTCCGGCTCTCATCGCCTGATTTCAATTGAATATTAGCAAAAAACAATGTATACTATGACTTTCAGTCAGGGACGTGGTTGGTTAGCCTGTTATTGACTGGAAAATGGGTGAACGCGAACCACGCCACGTTCACCTTTTTATTTGCCCCCGCCTGTTTTTCCGGGATTTATTTTCGGCAGCCGCATAAAAAAAGGCCGGCGCGGGGCCAGCCTTCTTATTATACCTGTTATCATTCCGGCGATCATTTCATTGACCTGGCCGGAAAAGCCGCATTCAGTCGATCAGTTTCAGACTGCCGGCTGAAGAACGACCGCGACGGTCTTCTTCCATTTCATAGGAAACTTTCTGATTGTCCTGCAGACCATTGAGGCCGGCGGCTTCAACCGCGGAAATATGCACAAACACATCGTTGCCGCCGTCGTCCGGCTGAATGAACCCAAATCCTTTGGTGGCGTTAAACCATTTAACTGTACCGTTAGACATTGTATTTTATCCTCTTACGCATCGTGAATATAGAGCCGGAGAAGTAGCGTAAGAAAGGTCTCGTCAGGCGTCATAGCGTCAGGGTTTATCCCCTGACACATCCTCTCTACACCCAGTTTTCAGACAAGTAAAGAACAAGTTTTCTCTGAGGCCCGAAAGAGCGCATAAAAAGAGTTTTTTCGGAAATTTATCAGGGAATGCGTTGTAGGGGGAAGAGTGTCAAGGGAAAAATCAGGAGATGCGGCAAGCACCTCCTGAAATTCATCGGATAAGGGATCAGAAGTTGGCCCGAACCGTCAGCCCGAAGGTCCGGGGCTGGTTGGTCCGGAAACCAAGCCGCGCCCGTCCGCCGCGTTCGCGGTCAAAGGACAGGTTGGCGTTCTCGTCCGTCACATTATTGACATAGGCGACAACTTCCCAATTGTCCACCACCACGCCGGCGCTCAGGTTCAACGTCTGATAACTGTCCAGTTCCAGATCAAGCACCGTGGCGTCGGTCCCGGTCGCGCCGCCGAACGGCAGGCCGGAAACGAAAGTGCCCGCCCCCGGCTCCTGGTCGGACGGCTGGGTAAAGACACTGCTGCGATGCTGGAAGGTGGCGGAAACAAAGCCTTCGGCCCCGTCATTGACGATTTCCAGCGGGAAGCTGTAAGTGGTGGTCATGGCGATGTTGAACTTGGGCGTTGACGGCAAACGGTTGCCTTCGCGAACGCCGCCCAGCACGTCACCATTACTGTCGATTACCGTCGAATCAAATTCGGATTCAATCAGGCTGCTGGCGATGGAGATATCAAGTCCCTCGACCGGATGGGCCTTGAATTCAACTTCAAGCCCCTGGGAATGGGCCTCCGGCACGTTAAAGGAAATCCGTGACGAACAGGACCCGGCGTCCAATGTCACCTGAAGATTGGAAATCTTGGTGTAAAAGGCCGCCGCATTCAGGGTCATATTGCCGGTGTTGATCTTGACTCCGGCTTCATAGTTCCACAAGGTTTCATCATCATAGTCCTGAAACCCGCCGAAGATGGCCAGATCGCTTGCATTACACAGCGCCGTATTCAACGGATCATTGACCCCGCCGAGGCGGAAACCCTTGGAAATCTGGGCATTGATCGTCACCTCGTCGCTGACATCATAGCTGGCCAGGAAGCGCGGCGTGAAGCCATCGGAGGAGGTTTTATCAATCTGGTCGACAACGCCGTTGCCGAACAAGCCGACCTGGGTCACGCTGCGTTCTTCGCTATAGTCATAATAGCGTCCACCGGCGGTGACCTGAAGGCGATCGGAAACATCATAGGAAGCTTCGCCAAAGATCGCCACCTGCTCCAAAGTATAGGGCAGCAAGGAAAAGAACGGCGAATCGGGTGGCGCAACACCCATACCTGCCCCCGCCGCAGTTCCTGCTCCCAAGGTGGCGTCGGTAGCGGCATCATAGCCCGGTGTCGGCAGGAACTGTTTGTAGAAACGATCGGTATTTGAATAAAATCCGCCGACGAGCCATTGCAGGGCGCTGTCGTTATTGGAGCTTAAACGCACTTCCTGGGTGAATTGTTCAACTTTGGTGGTATCACGTAAATTTGAAGGCAGCAGAACCGCGGCATCCGGGAAACCCAGATCAACGGAGACGCTGCCGGTCAGCGCGCTGGCGTCGCGGCTGACCAGAATATCACGGTCGGTATAGCTGGTGACAGATGTCAGGTCGGCCCCGTCAAAGCCAACCTCAATGGTCGCGTCGGCAATCAGGGTCTCATCTTTAAAGCTTTCACGCAGCAACAGGAATTGCTGGCGTTCTTCAAAGGTCACCGGCGTCCGCGTTGTGGTGAAGGGGTTGGCGTACAGGTTATAGACTTCCTGACGGTTGTTGCCGTCGGTGCTGATTTCCTGATAGATCACCCGCGGGGTGATGGTCACCATTTCGGACGGCTCGAATCTCAGCGTAATGCGTCCGCCGGAGCGGGAGCCGCTGTTGACATTTTCATCAATACTGCCGCCTTCGCGCAGAGCGTCGATAAAGCCGCCATATTCCGTATGATAGCCGACGACACGCACCGCCGCCTTGCCTTCAACAATCGGGACATTGATCATCCCCTTGATATGACCGCCGGTGCCGCCGCCGTCGATGGTGTTGAGATCGCCCTCGACACTGCCCGCAAAACCATCCAGGCTCGGCTGGTTGGTGATATAGCGGATGGTACCGCCGACGGAGCCGGAACCAAAGAGGGTGCCCTGCGGCCCGCGCAGAACCTCGACCCGGCTCAGGTCATAAAGATCAAGATCCGGGGTAAAGAGCGACAGTGAGATCACTGATTCATCAAGATAGACCCCGACCTGTTCCTTGACCCCGGGCTGGTCGCGGACGATCTGACCCGCGGACACGCCGCGAATGGCGACCTGGCTTTGGCCCGGGCCCAGATTCTGAATCATCAGGCCGGCCACATTACGGGCGACATCCTCAAGATTGTTGGACCCCGTGCGTTGAATATCCGCCTGGCTGAGGGCGTTGATCGAAAAGGGGACATCCTGAATGGTCGAGGAGCGCTTTGTCGCCGTCACGAGGATTTCCTCAAAAACGAATTCCTTGTCCTGCGGGGCTTGTTCCTGGGCGACGGCGGCGCCGATCATGACCAGGCTGCCGCCAATGGCCGTTCCGGTAAGCGCGCGTAATTTTCTGGTTAATTTACGAGACATGTTTCCTCCATATTTTGTCATCTGAAACTTTTACAGTTCCGGGATTGGGTCTGCACATGGCGCAACAGCTGGAAAGCCCACAGGGGCCCGTCCAATTGTCGCCATGTATTGAGTTAGAGGCCGGCGCCATCAAAAATCCCCCACTCCGCACGTCACTTTTTTTTGAAAAACGCCGAAACAGGCAGATTACTTGACTGATTGCCCTGTCCCGTGCTAGGAAAATCTACAGGGAGTGAAATTACATCATAATCAACAAAGCCTTAAAATGACGGCAAATGAAAACAAGCAATCCGTTTTTTTAGCCTATCAGGAAACCAAAGGGTTTCTGCGGCAATATCTGCGCCGTTTTTACAGCAATCATCAGGATATTGAAGACGCCCTGCAGGAAGGCTTTCTGAAAACTTTTGAAATCGAGCAAAAACAGCAGATAACCTCGCCCTCAGCCTATCTTTTCATGACGGTAAAAAATTTTGCCTGTCGCGATCTGAAAAAAAAATCACGTTTAAATGTGACGGGAATAGAGGATATTGATCTCAATGGCCTCACTATTGATAGGAAAGCGATTGAAGAAAGCCTTGAATCGCGGCAGAACCTGTCAATATTCTGTCAAGCGGTCGATACGCTGCCCGAACAATGCCGCAAGGCGTTCCTGCTGCGAAAAGTCTACGGTTTCTCTCAAAAGGAGATTGCGGAACTGATGAATATTTCGATCAGCACGGTGGAAAAGCACTTGGCAAAGGGACTGTTGAGGTCTATGGAATATATGAATAATCACGGCGACAGCAATTCCGTGGCATGGGGACCTCCCGCGAAAAAGGCAGAGCGTAAGGATAAATAAATTTTTATATGGGTAAAGTCGTCAACATCAACAATCCAAAAAATTTGGATTCAGAGGCCATTGCGTGGGTTGTAAGACTTGATGGACAAAGATTGTCCGCGGCGGAATTTGACCGGTTCAGGAACTGGCATGACAAATCCGCCGCTCACGCCGCCGCCTTTCAGAACGCCGCCACCACCTGGGGCAATCTTGATATTCTCTCGGAGCTGCGCCTGCTCCGCCCGGCCAATCAGAACAATCCCTGGTGGCGCACTGTCCCGCGCCTTCTTATGCAGAATATGCTGCGTCCGCAGTATGCCGCCGCCCTCATCCTGCTGGTCCTGGTGATTGCGGGCTTCGGTTATTTCACCCATCCGTCGCGGGACTTGGACCCTGTCCTCTACAGCACCGCCATCGGCAGCCACAAGACGGTTACGCTGGCCGATGGCTCCCGCATCACATTGAATACCGGCAGCCGGGTCGAAGTCCTGTTTTCCGACGACCGGCGAACCGTGAAGCTCCTCAATGGCGAAGCGCATTTTGATGTCGCCGCCGACCGTTCGCGCCCCTTCGAGGTCCATACCGGCCATAATATTGTCCGCGCCGTCGGAACCGCCTTCACGGTCGAATTGAAAGCGGACCTGGTGGAAGTCAACGTCACCGAGGGCAAGGTCCAACTCGCGGCGCTGCGCCGGGAAAGCGACCCCAATGGCCCTCCGGCGGAAACCCCGCTCGCCCTGGTCCGGTCCGGTCAAAGCGCCCATTTCTCCGATGAAATTGAAACAATCGTCTCCATCGACGGCGAAGAAATGGACCGGCGCCTTGCCTGGCGGACCGGGGCCCTGGTTTTCAAGGGCGAAGCGCTGGAAGACGTCATCCGGGAAGTCAGCCGATATACAACAACAAAAATCATTATTTCGGACCCTGAAATACGCCGGTTGAAAATCGGCGGTTATTACAAGACAAACGAAACAGACGCCATGCTACAGGCGCTGGAAACCAGTTTCGGGATTTCAGTGAAGCATATTAACCAGGAACTGGTATTCTTATCCCGCGCTTCTGGAAAATAACGTCCCACAGTGCTTGACGAAACAGGGGGGCTGAATTTTATTACGTAAAGAACAGGCCGGTGAAGCGGCTGGATATGTTTGCGGCATGGGAGCCTGATCAGGTGAGAGGATTTTTTTTCCGCAGAGTATTATTTATTCTGATATTGGTTATTCTGGCTGCTTTTGGGGCATTCCCGGCAACACCGACAGCAACCGCCGCGGCCGACGGCAGGCTCTATCAGATCAATATTGCCGCAGGCCCGGCCCATGAGACCATGACCCGGCTGGCGGAAATCACCAATACCCAGCTTTTGTTCCCCTATGACCAGGTCAAGGACATCCGGACCAATGCGGTGCGCGGGCGCTATAATTTCAGGCAGGCGCTGGAACTGATGCTGCAGGATACGCCGCTGGATATGACCGTGGCGCAAAATGGCGCCGTCCACATCAATCTCGCCACCGCCGGAACCGGAGTCCGCGCCCGACCCGCAGCGGATAATCAATTTACCGGACAAAAACAACAGGACCCCGCCAGGAACGGCTCCGCTTCCGACAGCAATTATTTTATTGAGGAAATATCCGTCACCGCCCGCAAACGGCTGGAATCCATTCGCGAAGTGCCTTTTTCGGTCGCGGCCAAGACGTCCTCGACCATTTTTCTGTCCGGCGCCCAGGATTTTTCCGAACTGGCGCGCAGCGTCAGCGGCCTGTTTTTTGCCGACCTCGGGCCCGGCCAGAGCCAGATCGCCATTCGGGGCATTTCCGCCGGCCAGGTGGTCCGCGACCAGCCGGGAGTCAAGGAACAGGTCGGGGTTTACCTTGATGAATCGGTGATTTCAATGGCGCTCTTTACCCCGGATCTGGATCTTTTCGACCTGAACCGGGTCGAGGTTCTGCGCGGCCCCCAGGGCACCCTCTATGGCTCCGGATCGCTTTCGGGCACGGTGCGATATATTTCAAACGCCCCCGACCTTTCAAGAGTCCGCCTGATCTCGGAAGCGACAGTGAAAGCCGCTGAAAGCGGCGACTGGGCGACAAACCTTAAAATGGCGGTCAATCTTCCCCTGATCGAGGACAAGGCCGCCGTGCGCCTCGTGGGCTATTACAATGACCTGATCGGATATGTCGATGCGCGCCAGCCCGACGGGGCGACCCTGAAGAATGTCAATGATGGCGATAAATATGGCGGGCGGCTCGCCCTTGCCCTCCGGCCCAATGAACAGCTGTCGATCACGCCGCGGCTGGTGATTCAGAGGATAAACACCAATGGCTTTCCCCGGGTCGACATTTATAATGTTCTGGCCAATCCCTTTACCGAAAGCCGGCCCAAGGTAACCCTGGGACCGAACGAACAGTTCACGCAGCTCAGGGAAGGTCTGGCCGATGACTTCCTGCTGGCGGATCTTCAGGTTGAGTATGACTTTACGGCGGCCAAACTGACCGCCATCACCTCCTATATCGACCGGGAGATTACCGTGGTCCGGGATTCCGGGCAACTGACCACCAGCATCCTGACCCAGCCTTCCGGCTTCAATCTGTCGGGCGTGGTTCTCGACCAGGCCGCGCCGCTGATCGACCAGACCGACCTGCATAAATTCAGCCAGGAAATTCGCCTCAATTCGACGGACGAAGCCCCCTTGCAATATGTTGTCGGCGCCTTTTACACCACATCCGACCGGAAATACGGCCAGAATTTACAGGTAGATGGCTTTGAAAACCTGACCGGACTGCAAACCACCCGTTTCCTCACCCAACCGGATATACTCTATTTTTCCAGCTATGATTATGATTTCAGGCAATGGGCTCTGTTCGGCGAGGCCACCTATGCGCTGACCCGTCGCCTGAAAGTCACCGGCGGCCTGCGCTGGTTTGAATTCCGCGAAAGCCGTCATATGATTCTGGACGGCCTGTTTCCGGTCTCGACCAAACCGGAAGGGCTGTCGGCCAAAACCGTAAGCCGTGGCCTGACGCCCCGGATCATTCTGGCCTATACGGCCGCCGACAACATCCAGATCAATGCGCAGATCGCCAAAGGCTTTCGCCTCGGCGGCATCAATGATCCTCTGAACAAACCGCTCTGTACGCCCGAAGACTTTGAAACCTTCAGCAACCGGCAGATCTATGACAATGAGGAATTATGGAACTATGAAATCGGCTTCAAGTCGAGCTTTAATGACGGCAAGGCGACCTTTGACGCCTCACTGTTTTATGCCGACATCCATGACCTCCAGGCCACGGTCGACGCCGGCAGCTGTTCGTCGCGGATTATTTTCAATCTGCCCCGCGCCCGCAGCATCGGCATCGAGACGGAACTGCATCTGAAGCCCCATCCGGACCTGGATATTACCTTCTCGGCCTCGGTTCAGGACGCCACCATCCGTTCGACCATTGATGACCTCGGCAGTTCGGCGCAGGATATATTAAGCGGCATAAAACGCGGCAACCGCCTGCCGTCCTCGCCCGCCTTTCAGGCCGCGACCCAAATCATCTATTACTGGGATATGAGAAATTCCTGGGGCGGTTTCGCCTCCCTCAACCTGTATTATGTCGGCTCCTCTTATACCCAGATCAAGGATCAGGTGCCCGACTTCGGCGCCATTGACCTGACCATCACCCAATATGGCGATCCCAACACTGACAGCTTCACGTTCGATCCCAGGCTGCCCGCCTATAAAACCGGCAACATCCGGATCGGCGTCCGCCAGGAAAATCTGGAACTGTCCCTGTTTGTCAGCAATATCTGGAACGAACGAATCCGCACCTCCCTCGACCGGGAACGGGGCGGGCTCGCCCGGGTCGGCCATATGGTCAGCCCGCCACGGACCTTCGGCCTGACCCTGCGCAGCCAGTTTTAGAGCCGCGGATAAAAGGCCCTAAAATTCCTCACGAACAACCTGAATTTGCTTTCGATTATTTTTCCTTATGCATCGATCAAAAAAGAATAGCCCGCTGTGCAGCGGGCTATTGCGAATCAGATCATAGAAAATAATGGCCGTAATATTTTCACCTTTATTTTATTTCCGTCGTCATATAGAGGCTGGAGGTTTCGCAGGTCGCCATTTTCCGAAACCGGGCGCGGATATCCGCATTGGCTTTACTCCCCTCCCAGAAATCATTGAGAGCGCCGATCCGCGCGGCGTTGGGCGCTTTGCCGGACCAGTAAAACGAACCGCGGGAAATATCCTGTGAAAACAGCGGCCACAGAAATTCCATGGAATAATCCTTGAAACCTTCGGCGCGGGCGATCTTCATGAAATCATTGGCGAGCTCTTCCAGGGCCGCCCCCTCGGTGCCGTCGGTCAGCTTGCATTTGAAATATTCCCGGGCGTCGGCCCGGGCGAGTGATGTAAAAGACAGGCTAAGCAGGGCAACCAGCAGGGTAACACCAAGATGATTAAGCTTGCGTCTCATGTTCTTTCCTCTCATCGGATTAGGTCAGGCCGCTGAACTGCGGCAATAGCCGGAATTTACCATATTCTATTAATATATTCTAATGTTTTGATACTCTACCGTCGGAGGTGGCCATGACAAAAAAACGCCATGGTCAAAAATCAGCCGCCTTTTCAGGATATTGATCCCGGGACCCGGGCCAACAGCGACCATTTCATCCGCTGGGTCAGCCGTGAAATGTCCGGGGATCGCTGACCGCCGCCGCTGTCGGATCAAAAACCGTCGAACACAATAAGTTTACCGCCGCCGCCGTTCCGGATCATGTATCCTTGCCGGACCATCCGTCATGTCAACGCGCCAGGCCACGGAACGGCCGGCCTGACGGGCCGGGCAAGCGCCCAGGAAAGGAGCGGCGGGATGTCATTCAAAATTCGTTATCTCGCCGACGTGCCGCAAGCCGTCCCCAGACTGGCGGACTATTTCCGTGCGGAATGGCGTCCCTATTACGGTCCGTCCGGCCCGGGCGATGCAGCGGCGGACATCAAGGCCTGCTGCCAGACGGATCGCCTGCCGCTGGCGCTCGTCGCCATCGGCCACAGGGGGGAAATATACGGCACGGGGGCGCTCAAGACGACCTCCGTTGGCGCCAAGCCCGGTCAGGGGCCGTGGATCGCGGCGCTGATGGTCGAAAAGAACAACCGGCGAAAGGGTATCGGCGCGGCGCTGATTTCAGCCCTTGAAGGGGAGGCCCGGCGGCGCGGCTTTGACGCGCTCTACACCTCCACCGACACGGCCGGCGGCATCCTGCTGCGCCGGCAATGGCGGGCCATGGATCAGGTGGCGTCGCTGCGCGGTCCGATAACCGTTTACCGGTTGTCCCTGCGCCCCGGCGATCTGACAGGCGGGAAATAACCCACTAGGGTCTGTGGACAATTAAGGTCAGGGCGTTGGCGCTTCACATTTTATCACTGGCGAGGCGCGGAATGCGCCGCAGTGTCATTCACTTCAAGCATTTTGCAACGCTGTCCAGTGATAAAATGTGGATCGTCCGCCGGATTCGGCCGGAATGGCCCACTTTTACAGCAGTCGTCCTTGAATATACCGGTATGTCCTGCGTCCTCCTGCTTAAAATTGAGCCATTCCGGCCAAACCAACGCCCTAACCTTAATTGTCCACAGACCCTAACATGCTGAATGCTTATTTTATATTAATGGGGCAAGATAAATTAACTATCATCATTCCGGTTTTCTGTAAATCAATCCTTTGCCGCGCCGGCCTTTGAGGTAAAGACAAACGATCCGTCAAATCACTTGTCTATTGGACAGAGCAGGTGTATTTTCGGGCCGAACCAATAAAAAACAGGCACAGGGAGTCACATGTGGCGGAGACAATTCATATTCTCATAGCAGATGATCATCCTTTGTTCCGTATTGCCCTGAGCCAGGCGATTAACCTGATTTTTGAAGATGCCCGGATCAGCGAGGCCGGTTCTATCGATGATCTGCAAAAACTGATGGCGCGGGGCGACAATTATGATTTGTTGCTGCTGGATCTGCAGATGCCGGGGGCGCACGGGTTTTCCGGCCTGATTTATCTCAGGGGGCAATATCCCGAAGTGCCTGTGGTTGTGGTGTCGGGCAATGACCAGGATAAAATCATCGCCAAGGCGATCAGCCACGGCGCATCGGGCTTTATCCCCAAATCGACGGACCTTCCCGATATGGCGGCGGCGATTAAAATGGTGCTGGCGGGGGCGCTCTGGATGCCGCCCGGATTCAAGGCCCCGGATCAGGATATGCAGGCGGAGGAAATTTCCATCGCCCAGACGGTGGCCACCCTGACGCCGCAGCAGTTCAGGGTCTTCACCCTGTTGTCGGAAGGCATGCTCAACAAGCAGATTGCCTATGAAATGGGAGTCGCCGAAGGCACGGTCAAGGCGCATGTCACGGGTATTCTGAAGAAATTCGGCGCCTACAGCCGCAGCCATCTGATCATCGCCGCCCAGAAGCTGGAGGCGAAA
>Ga0209578_10001422_pt1 | contig 22414 bp, 17 predicted proteins | sample tdAd472_FD_187127 | JGI IMG/M metagenome (GOLD analysis project Ga0209578, IMG submission 187127) | Marine sediment microbial communities from the Atlantic coast under amendment with organic carbon and nitrate - tdAd47.2 (SPAdes)... | ecosystem: Environmental > Aquatic > Marine > Coastal >...
CTAGTGTACCCCGCCTTAATTTGCTCCGTCCGGCAGGGTAAAGTAAAAAGTTGCACCCTGCCCGGCTTCAGACTCGGCCCAGACTCTGCCTTTGTGGCGCTCTATGACGCGTTTGACGGTCGCCAGCCCGATTCCGGTACCCGGATAAGCCTCTTTCGGGTGCAGGCGCTGGAAGGTGCCGAACAGCTTGTCGACATACTGCATATCGAAGCCAACACCGTTATCCCGTACAAAGTAAACCGTTTCGCCATCGAGCGTGGTGGTGGCAAACTGGACAATTGCCGAGTCTTCTTGTGACGTGAACTTCCACGCATTCTCCAGTAGGTTTTTAAGTCCTGCGTACAGCAACTCTCTGCTCCCGCTGACGATTACATTGTCCTCCACGTCGTATTCAAGCCGTCGGTCCGGGTCTTCAGACTGGAGTTTCTCGAGATACTCCCTCGCAAATCGGCTCAAGTCGACCCGGCTAACAGACATGTGCCTGCGTGTGATACGCGACAGTTCCAATATGTCATCGATGAGTTCAGCCATGTGGCTACCGGCCCTGATCACCCTTTGCAGGGCGTCTCTGGCATCACCGTGCAGTGACTCTCCGATATCTTCGGCAAGTATCTGGCTGAAGCTGGTAATGGATCTCAGCGGTGCGCGCAGGTCATGGGCGATGGTATAGCTGTAGGATTCAAGCTGCTGTTGCACCTGTTTACGCTCACCGATCTCGTAGCGGAGTTTTGCATATGCCTTGCTCAACTTTGACTGTATTCTGTGCAGGTATGCGTAAAACAGAATAATACCCAGACTCGCCAATACGAAACTCGAAAATACAAATACGGTGGTCAGCGTCTTCAAATCATGATGTTGGGTGGTGGTATTCAGCAGTATCCAGATGTTGCCAAGCAACTGTTTGCGCGCGTCAACAGTCGGCAGGACACTGGCATCGTAAATCTGATCCTCATCGCTTATCGTTACCGATACATTTTCTTCAGCACCTCGACCAATCTGCTGAAGCAACTGCTTCGGCAATTCAGCCAGGGTTTTATCAATGATCAGTCTGTCGGGAAACTGATTCCAATTCATCCGGCTGCCGAGCTGTTCCTGCAGCTGTGACCATGCCTTATATTCGAGGTAGCGCTTGTCGATAACGACAACCAGGTCCGCGCCTGTCGTTCTTTTCACCCGTCGCGTCAGATGCACAATATTTTCACCCAGTTCTATGTACCCGGCCAACTCCCCGTCGATGAGCCATGGCTTGACCACGCGAAGCACTAACTGTCCTGACGCGTCCAGTTCGACACCCCACGCCAGATCCTGTGTGCTAAACGCTTCATCCAGGGTATGGCGGTTAATCCGGTCACCATATCGTTGCGGACTGTGCACGCGCAGAAAGTTGGTCCTTTCCGGCGTGTAGAAATAAAGGTGGGATACCCGGCCTTCCTTGCTGATCCGCTTGTAAATGGGCCGGGCTGCTTCAAACAGGGCCTGTCGATCCTTGTCCAACCATGCCTGTTGAATCAGGCTGTTACTCTCAATGAAATCGGTCAGACTGCCCAATAGACTGGCGGCTTCCTTCAGGTTTTCGGCATAGGCAATCCAGACATGCTGTTTGAGTTCTGACGAGTTCGCCTCGATACTGCGTTGTTGCAGCCAGTATGCTCCGGCCACTGCTCCCAATAGCGTAACCGCGACAAACAGCACAAAGGGCGCCAGTATCCTGGAGGTAATCCTTTCAATTTTTGCTTCATCACTTGAGAAGCGTGTCTTTTTCAAAAACATTGAAACCAGGGCATCCTTCCCCAATGCTGATCGGTCCGGTTCTTCCTACAGCTCAGCGGGTTATGGATAGTTTAACAGCTTTGCTTTATACCGCACTTGCGCAGGTGTTTTTCGATAATGCGTGCAACAGCCACGAAACCCATGGTCGCCGTGACAAAGGTTGCCGACCCGTAGCCCATGTGACAATCCAGGTGAACACCATGAATACCGGGTTTCCGGTAGCCAACACTGCCATCCCCTTTCGGGTAGACCTGCTGTTGACTCGAGAACACACATTCAACACCGAAAGAACGCTTCGGATTTCGCGTATATCGATGCTCGGCACGTAAGCGGGCACGCACTTTTGCTGCCAGAGGATCATTAAATGTGCGTGCCAGATCCTTTACCATTATCCGGGAGGGATCGGTCAGCCCTCCAGCAGCCCCTGTCGTTATCACAGGAATCCTGTTCCGCTTGCAATAATAAATGAGCGCCGCCTTGAACTTGATACTGTCAATGGCATCAATAACGAAATCAAACCCGCGTTCAACGGGCAAGTAATCAAACAGGTTTTTATCGGTGATAAAATCGTCAATGACGGTGCAGTGGCATTGCGGATTGATTTCCTTCACCCGTTCTGACATTGCAATAATTTTTTTTCTGCCCAGGCTGCTGTCAAGCGCATGGACCTGCCGGTTGATATTGGTCACACAGATTTCATCATAATCAATCAGGGTCAGTGCACCTGCGCCGCTACGTGTCAGGGCTTCGACCGCCCAGGAACCGACACCACCGAGGCCAATGACGCAGACATGCATGGCCCGGATCTGCGCCGCTGCAACAGTGCCGTACAAACGCTGGATACCGGCGAATCGTTCGACACTGTCAGACGGTGACATGATCAGGAAGGTATCTTGTGCAAGGAAAAGACGCTGCAGGCGTTGATAGTCGTTTGTCGCGCCAGAAAATCAGCGTCTTCATTGCGTACATCGGCCAGTGCCCGCAGGCAGTGCGGCAGATACTCCGGGCTGTTACGTTCACCACGGTGGTCGGCCACCACCATGTCCGGAGCATCGGTTTCAAGCACGATGGCGTCAACAGGCAACTCTTCGGCGAGCCGCCGAATCCTGTGCGAGCGCTGATACGTCAACATGCCACCGAAGCCCAGTTTAAACCCCATCTCCATGTATTGCCTGGCCTGCTGAATGCTGCCATTAAATGCGTGCGCGGTGCCGCCTCTCACCCTGATACGGCGCAAGGTGGACAACACCTGATCATGAGCTTTTCGTACATGAAGTATAACGGGAAGATCGGTATTGCGCGCCACTTCCAGCTGGGCTTCGAATAGCACTTGTTGTTTTTCCCGATCGAGCTCCCGGACAAAAAAATCGAGCCCGATTTCCCCCACCGCCACCGGCCGTTGTTTTTCTATTTCACGTTCAAGTGCTGAAATATCCTTCCGCTTATGTGCTTGCAGGTACACCGGGTGCAAACCCAAAGCTGGAAACAGCGACCGCTCCGATTGACACAGCTCGATCAACCCGGCCCAGTGGTCTGCATCAACGGCGGGGATAACCATGCGCCGCACACCTTCTTGCCGTGCTCGATCGAGCACCTGCGGGCGATCGTCATCAAACGCCGCTACGTCTAGATGACAGTGGGTATCGATCAGTTCCATGGCCTAGTGTACTGTCTTGTATTAAATGCACCTATCAGCGACCCCGTGCGGTAGCCCGTGTACCTGACCATACCAACTGAAGCTGTTGTTGATACATGTCCGCGATTTTGCCGGGTTTAGTCGACAACAGGGTCAACGGAATACCAAAAACCATGCCCAGCAGCAACGACAACAATGTCGGTATCAGCGTGTTTTCCGGAAGCTCGCCGGTTTTTATGGCTGCCTCCAGTTGCGGCACAATCCAGGCATCCACCCCTTTTACCGGTGTTGTTTCGATTCCCGCCAGTTCCGGAAACGCAATTCGCCTTTCAAATTCACCTAATTCGATCGATGTGTTTAAGCGTCCCCCGCGAGCCAGCCAGGCTATCAGTTCCTGCATCAAACCGGGACGACTGGCGCAGGTACGCGCACTGTGCGCAAACAGCTGATGAATCGCTGACAGCCCCTGTGAATCCCGCGCGGCTGCCTGCGCGTGCCAGCCCAGCTCCAACAGCCAGAGCTGCGCCAGGTAGGCCATTAGCTCCTGCTTGCTGGGGAAGTAATTGAAAAAGGTCGCTTCTGAAACCTCCGCCTCACGACACAGGGCTTTTACCGAAACCTCAAACAGTGTCTGATGCACAAGCGCCTTCGATAAAGCATCGGCCAGCGCCAGCCGGGTACGGGCAAACTTCCTCTGACGTAGTTCAGACATGAGTCACATTATAGTTAACTCTATGTTTAGATAAAGCACCAGTCCTCATAAAACACCTGGATAACAGGGCAGTTGGCTGTTCAACGACTCTGGAAAGCATAAATTAGAGAGCACCCTATTTTTGTAGACCTAACTTATATATTTCAGTAACAGGGGGTAATGGCCCGAAAACGGACGCTATCAGGCGTAAAGAACCAAGCCTGCACGGACGGGAAAGCACCCGACAGATCGCCTGTTAAGAGGCCAAACGGGTAGGGATGATAGTGCGCCAATCCCTTGACATACTATAATTTTGGGAACATAATCCCATAGATATGAATGAGAAAATCCAGCATGCCCTGTCGGTGGCAGCGCTGTCCATACTTCGTCCGCTGGTGCGGATACTGTTGCGCAATGGTATCGCTTTTGGCAGTTTCGCCGAATTGGCGAAAAAAGTCTATGTTGACGTGGCATTCGAGGAATTTGCACCGGAAACCAAGAAGCAGACTATTTCGCGGGTATCGGCTTTAACCGGACTGACACGCAAGGAGGCGAAACGGCTACACGAACTGGAGCATACCGATTCACACCGTAGTGAACAACGCTACAACCGCGCCGTACGCGTCATCTCGGGATGGGTGAATGACAAGGAATTTCATGATGCACTGGGACAACCGGAGAGTTTACCGATTGAAGGTGCCAAAGCCTCGTTCTCTGCGTTGGTCAGGAAGTACAGTGGCGATGTCCCGACTCAATCAATGCTGTCTGTACTCATCTCCGCTTCCTCCATTGAAAAAACCGGCGACCGGGTACGCCTCATCCAGCGCGCCTATGTCCCGGGCAAAGACCCTGCCGACAAACTCAGCATCCTCGGTACCGATACCGCCGAACTGATTTCCACCATCGATTACAACCTCGTCAGTGACGATGAAGAGGCCCGTTTTCAGCGCAAAGTCTCAAATCACCATATTCAGGCCGATGCAGTCCCTGAATTCCAGTCACTCTCGGCCCGAAAAGCCCAGCAGCTGCTCGAACAGTTCGATACCTGGCTGTCCGAACATGAAGTCGATCGCGGAGAACAGGACTCTGATCAAGGCCACTACGTCAGCGTCGGTATCTATTATTACGAAAGCTCCAAGCATGAGGAGAAACCGTCATGAGTATGGTCTTCAGAGTTATTTTAGCCAGCCTGGCCGCTGTACTGGTTGCCCTGAACGGCTGTGGCGGTGGCGGTGGCGGTGACACCCTGGCCGGCATTGGCGGAACCGGAAAAATCGCCAGTGGCAGCATCACCGGTTTCGGCAGTATTTTCGTCAATGGCATCGAATACGATATCGATAGCGCATCACTCGAGGTCAACGACGACGACAGCGCAGAACTCAGCCAGGATGACCTTCGTATTGGCATGGTCGTCACCGTTACCGCAGTTGTTGAAGGCGACATCGGCGTCGCCAGCCTGGTGATCTACGACAATGAAATCGAAGGCCCGATCAGCGGCCTTATCGACCCAGGCAATGGTTTGACAAAATCCTTTTCGATACTGGGTATCGATGTCATCGTCGAAGACCCGGGCACTGAATTTGATGACGGCGACGCACCCGGCTTCAGCTTCGCCACTATCGCTGACGGCGATGTTGTCGAAGTCAGTGGCTTCTTCGACGATTCGAACACCCTGAACACAACCTACATCAAGAAGACCGATGATTTTGTTTCAGGCGAGAGCGAGATCGAACTGAAGGGCACACCGGATGCCGACACAGACGCAGGTGCCGGCGAAAGTTTTGTCCTCGATGGTGTCATTGTGAACATCCTTGCTAATGCAGACCTCAGCGAGGTTCCGGATGAGCGCGTTACCGATAGCATGTTTGTGGAAGTCGAAGGCACGCTGATCAGCGACCCCCTAACGGTCGAGGCATTCCGCATCGAGCAGGAGGAAGAGGGTCTGGACGACGATGCCGGCGAGGCAGAACTGGAAGGGTTTGTTTCCGACTTCGTCGACATCAGTAATTTCAGGGTCGACGGCCAGCTGGTGGATGCCAGCGACGCGGAATTTAAACCCACTGATCTGGATTTAAGATTGAGTGACGGCCTGAAGGTTCAAGTGGAGGGCACCATCCTGGGCGGTATCCTCGACGCCAAGAAGGTCGAGGAGGAGGATGGGGATGAGGATGAGGACTGACAGCCGGTTATCCCTCCAAAGCGGAAACAGCGCCAGGGTCTATCAGACTACTGTTGACGCAGAGACGCTCTGGCAATAGTAGCAGCGCCTCTTCCCCGGACTGCAGTGATGTGCGGTGCCGGCAGGTTCAGAATGTCTTAATAAGGCTGTCTGCCCACTGGATTGCTTCTTTGTAAGCCTCAAGCATATCGTTCTGATCTAGATTTTCGAATGCTATCGCAGACCATTCCGCGTTCTCCAGTGCAAGCGCACAAGACAGCGCCCTGCCCATTGGGCCCTCGTGCTGAAGAATTGCATCGTTCACCGCATCGCTGAGCGGTAATTTCGCCAGAATGCCATCGATGGGCTGCTGCATAAGCATATCGAGTGCGGAAAACATGCCCACCGTGAAATAGCTGTCTTGCGGCAGGTTTGCCCTGCTGGCAAGCAACTCACAAATCTTTGCCCGAAGCACGGCGACCTCCATCAATGCCGCAGGTTGATCGCTTAGCCCCCCCAGTGCAAGCAAGGAGACCCACTTGCGAATTTCATTACGTCCCAGCAATACGATCGCATGCTTGATTGAATCGACTTCACGTGCAACACCGAAGAACGGTGCATTGACCAGCTTCAATAACTTGTAGCTTGATGCGACATCACGTGTAATGTGTTCTTCAAGCTCTTTGGACGATGTATCTTCTTTGTGGATGACTGCCAGTAACTGGAGGATTGCCAGCTTGTTGGCGGGAAGATCTCTGCTGACATACTCTCGTGGTTTACTTAAAAAATAGCCCTGGAAATAATCAAAACCCCGGTCACAGTAGAAACGATACTCCTCCATTGTTTCGATTTTTACCGCTTGCAAAGACAGGTGCTCGTACCGCCTCATGTATTTCACCAGTGCATCGAGCTGGTTGATATTGACCTGGTGAACATCGATACGGAATATGTTGGCATAGGGGAACAGCCGCTGCAGGTCATTGAGGTTTGCCAGGCCGCCTACGGATATGCCGTAACCCTTCTCGCCAAGCTCCCTCAGCTTTTCGACCAGCTTGTCGTCGACGGCGATATTATCGGGTATATCCAGGATCACCTGTTCGGTCGGAAGCTGGATATCCAACATGATATCGAGAAATGCACGGGTGACGTTAATAACCGCCTTGCGGTGAAGCACCAGATCGTCCAGGCCGAAATTCAGAATGGTGGTCGCCAGCACCTGGGCCGTTGCTTCCGTCGGCTTTAAACCTTCCGCTGTGTTGCTCGACGAGCGAAACAGAAGCTCGTAACCATACACGCCCATGCGATTGTTATAGATGGGCTGCCTTGCCACCATAACATCACATTCGGACGCCTCTCGTTCCGCCGTATCCCTTGCCACTCTACGCATGGGTTTATATTTCCTAAAATAGATAGCCTGGCCTTTCAGCGGCATGCCGGGGTTTTTTCTTTAGAATCGGCAGCCTAGGAGCCTGTCGGATTTGGGCAATCGTAGCGAGCATGGTGGGAGAGCGAGCACAAATGGTCACGATTTTGAGGCGCATAGTGGGCCCTACGCAACGAAAAATCGGGGACATTTGGGCCGCTCTCCCATCAGCGCAGTAGATTGTTCCCATCTCATCGACAGGCTCCTAGTGTCCCGACTCGTATTAACTGCACATATCCGCGAGGTCAGTGAACCAACAGCAGGTGCTTTAGGTGAGGCTTGATCTGCAGGGAATGGCATGCCGTTGCAGAAACGGTGACTGTTACGACTGAGCGGTTTCGGCGGTGCGATAAGCGGTTCACATCATGATGATGTAGCGCTGCTAATTGAGCTCGACACTTCTGGGTAACACGATCTCCATGGATATCGGCAGGTGGTCTGACAACGGATAGTCCAACACCTCGGCATGCTCCACTTCGACAGTCGGCGTCACCAGGATGTGATCAATATTACGCTTTGGCCGCCAGCTGGGAAAGGTGTGCAGACCGTGCAGCGGTTCTGTCATGAGGGTTTTATTGACCAGTAATTCCATCTCGTCACTTTCAGAGCGACAGTTCATGTCACCCATTAAAACGACGTGCCGGTAATCGTTTACCAGATCGCCGATATAGTCCAGCTGACTCATACGGCCGCGACGGCTCAAAGCCAGGTGCACGACCAGCACCACCAGCGACTCATCGCCATCGCCAAACCGCACTGCCATGGCACCACGGCCAGGGATACGCCCCGGCAGTTTGTGCTCGGTAATGCCGCTTGGTTTATAACGGCTCAAAACACCCAGACTGTGCTGGGCAAGACGCCCAATGCGACGATTTGTCTGGTCATCCCAATACGGAAATCCTGCGCTGGCCGCCAGATACTGGGTAATATTGACAAAACCACTGCGTGCGCTGCCTGCATCGGCTTCCTGTACACCGACCACATCATACTCACTCATCAACTGGGCGATATTATCCAGGTTGGCAAACCGTTGCGGATGGTGCAGAACGTGTTTCCAGCTATGCGTCAGATACTGGCCATAGCGCCGCGTTTTGATACCGATCTGAATGTTATAGCTCAGCAGGCGTAGCGTTCTGCTGGGTGCATGCTGAACCTTCTTGGCGTTTGCGGTTTTCGGCATTTTCGTTTAAATCGGGCAGACCAGGTTGCCCAGTTGCTCTGTCAGTTTAAGGTTTTCGCTGTAGTCAACCGGACAATCGATAATACTTACGGTCGGCTGCGCCAGCGCTTTCTTAAGTATACCCTGCAACTGACCAGGACCGGTGACCCGGTAACCGGCTGCACCAAAAGATTCTGCATATTTTACAAAATCCGGATTGGTGAAATCGACGTGGGAGGAGCGCTGAAACTGATGCATCTGCTTCCACTCGATCAGACCGTAACCGGCGTCGTTCCAGATCAGAATCACAACCGCAACCTGCAAGCGCATGGCGGTCTCGATCTCCTGAGAATTCATCAGGAAACCGGCGTCGCCGGTAACGGCGACCACGGCCCGGTCCGGAGAAACCATTTTGGCCGCTATGGCACCCGGCACCGCAATCCCCATGCTGGCGAAACCATTGGAAATAATACAGGTGTTGGGTAGTTCACAGCGGAACATACGCGCCATCCACATTTTGTGTGCCCCGACATCGCAGACCACCACGTCATCGAGTTCCAGCACCGTGCGCAGATCCCAGATTATTTTCTGCGGTTTAATCGGAAACCCGCTATCTTCGCTGTGTCGATTCATATCCTCGATAAGCGCTTCACGCAGCGGGCGCATCAAATGACCCTGGTGCGGCGTGGTCAGCGCAGCGATACGTATCAGGCTGTGCTTGAGATCACCCAGCACACCGACTGTCACATTGTAGTGCTCATCAACCTCGGCCTGAGTTCTGTCGATATGAATAATGCTGCGATCGCGCGTAGGGTGCCAGAGGTAGGGGTGGTACTCAACCAGGTCATAACCCACGCAGATAATGACATCGGCGCGGCTGAAACCGCAACTGATGTAATCGTTGGCCTGCAGACCGGCACTGGCCAACGTGGTGCGGTTACGAAACGGGGTTACACCTTTGGCCATGAAAATGTTGGCCACCGGAATGTTGAGTTGTTCGGCAAAATCGGCCAGGTGTTTCCAGGCACCGGCACGCACCACACCGTTACCGGCCAGAATCATTGGATTGCGCGCTTCGGAAATCAGCCTGGCGGCACGTTCCACCTGCTGCTGCGGCGGCTCCGGCGGGAACGGCTGATTCACGTTGAGCGGTGTTGCCGCTACCGGTAAGCCGGCCACATCTTCGGGAAACTCAATGAAGGTTGCACCGGTTTTTTCGGACTGCGCTATCTTGAATGCCTTGCGCACCACCTCCGGGACCACGTCCGGGTTCAACAGCCGTGAGGAATACTTGGTAATCGGGCGGAACATATGCTCCAGATCAAGGACCTGGTGTGATTCCTTGTGCAGTCGGTTGGTGCCCGCCTGCCCGGCAATGGCGACCAAGGGGGCATGGTCCATGTTGGCATCAGCCACCCCGGTTACCAGGTTCGTTGCTCCCGGACCAAGGGTGGAAAGACACACGCCGGCTCGCCCCGTCAGGCGGCCATAGACATCGGCCATAAAAGCAGCGCCCTGTTCATGGCGCGTGGTGATAAAGCGGATGCTGGAATCAAGCAAAGCATCCATGACTTCAAGATTCTCTTCACCGGGAACACCAAAGATATACTCAACGCCCTCATTTTCTAGACACTTTACGAAAAGCTGCGCGGCGTTCATATTAACGGCTTTTCAGCGGATGACGCAGGCATCCGTGCAACATTCTTAAACCGAATAATCGCGTTACCGAACAGCACAGCGTCAAACCACCCGCTCGATTGGCCGATGCCCCCGATTGTTGTCATCAGGGAGCTGCAGCGGCCGCCCCGGTGGAGCTGGAGCCACGCTCCTGCTCGACAAGATAATCAACCACATCCAGCATCTGTTTATTGCTGCCCGCCATTTTTGCTGTAACCAGGTATTTCCCGTTCACCACCATCGCGGGTACACCGGTGATGCCATACAAACCGCTAACCTGTTTTGAACGATTGGTTTTGGTGATAACCGCAAACGAGGAAAAGGTGTTATCAAAATCCTCTGCCGACACACCCTGCTCGACAAAAAACGCTTTCAGTTCGTCGGCATTACGAATCTTTTTGCGCGCCTTATGCAGCCGTTCAAACAGCGATTTGTGTATTTTATCGGTTGCGTCCAGCAGATCAGCCGTGTAGAAAGCGCGCGTCAATAATTCCCAGCTGGGCCCCAGCACTGCCGGCATGCGGACAAACTCGACATCGTCCGGGTTGTTTTTCAGCCAGGCCTCGACCTCCGGCTCAAGCTGGTAGCAATGCGGGCAGCCGTACCAGAAGAATTCCAGTACTTCAATTTTGTCCGCCATTGACGTGGGTTGCGGATTAGCGATCCTCTGATACTTGACCCCCTCTTCAAAACCGGCATGGACAAGCGGCATCATCAATACTAAAAGCAGCACGGTAACCCATTGTTTCATTTTCTTTCTCCGACTTATTCAGATTTCACTATGAGAAAATACACCAAACAACAGCAGTCTAACGTCCGCCAAGGCGAACAGGGTGACAAACAAGTCAATAACCCCTGGACATGGGTGTTCCGCAGCTGCAGCTGTTAGACACACAAACCGTCAGGAATATCCCAAGCCCAACATCGCTTAAGCCGCCTGTTTCCCCTGGGATTCTCCTGGCCAGACTATACGCCATTCTTGCCGTGCGCCCGGCGTGTTGCAAGTCAGGCGCATCAAACAAATCATACTCAAAAACCACAAAGAAAAAGAGCGGCCATATGGCCGCCCTTATCAGCACTGCAAAAACCGGTGACTCAGTGCAGGCCCTGTATGTAGGATGCCACTGCCTTGATTTCCTGCTCTGTCATGTTGCTGGCGGTATTACGCATCATTTTAGCTGTGTCGTTGTTGCGCTCACCCGCTTTAAAGGCGTTCAACTGAGTCTCAACATACCTGGCGTGCTGGCCACTCAAAGCGGGGAATTTCGCTGCCGGATTTCCCTTGCCGCCAGGGCCGTGACAGCCAATACAGGCGGCGACACCGCTGTCCGGGTTACCACCACGGTAGATTTTCTGGCCAAGCGCAACCAGCGACTCCTCGGCAGCACCGACCTTCACCGTCTGGGCGGAATAAAATGCTGCCAGATCGGCAATATCCTGTTCGGCCAGGGGGGCAGCCATAGGCGCCATGGTCGCGTTCTGGCGTTCACCCGCCTTGAATGCCTTGAGCTGCATCGCAATGTAAGCGGCTCCCTGACCGGCCAGATTAGGCCAATCCGGGTTGGCACTATTGCCATCCATCCCGTGACAACCCGCGCAAGTCGCTGACTTGGTCTTACCGGCACCGGCATCACCACCGGCACAGGCCGGCGAAATGCCAATAGCCAACGAAAATACTGTTATAAAAACAAGGGGTTTATTCATCCTGGTTCGATCTCCAAAAATGCCATGGAAGCAGATGCCGGCCCGATCGGCGAACCACCTCGCGAAAAAGAGGGCAATTGTACACCAGTGGATTGACAGCCGGTCAATAAAAAGACCAGGAAAACTGTGCGAAAATAGCCGCATGAACATTGATTTTCGCCAGGCAGCATTCATCACCAGCGTACCCAAAGCCGACCGCGCACCGCCCGACGAAGGCGCCGAAGCCGCCTTTGCCGGGCGCTCAAACGCCGGAAAATCCAGCGCCCTCAATGCCATTAGCGAACAACGGGGTCTGGCTCGGACCAGTAAAACACCGGGGCGTACCCAGCAGATCAATTTCTTCGATCTGGGTGAAAATCACCGCCTGGTCGACCTCCCCGGTTTCGGTTACGCCAGGGTACCCCAGGCCATGAAGCAGCAATGGCAACGGAATCTGACCGAATACCTGCACATCCGGCAATCGCTGCGTGGTCTGATCCTGCTGATGGACTGCCGGCACCCGTTGACCCGCTATGACCAGCAAATACTGATGTGGTGTGCCGATGCCGGTTTAGCGGTCCACATCCTGCTCACCAAGTCGGATAAACTGAAACGCGGCCCGGCCGGCAACTGCCTGCTGGCGGTCCGCAGACGCCTGCCTGAATTCCATCCTGGCGCCAGCGTACAGTTATTTTCGGCACTGAAGAAAACCGGGATCGATGAAGCTCGGCAGGTCCTGAGTGACTGGCTTTGTAGCGGCTAGCGTCTGTTGGATTCAGGCAAAAAAAAACCCCGGAGTGCAAGGGGGGAAGCACCGGGGTTAAGAATACCCGGCTTGGGGAAACCGGGGTGGAGGAATTCCCGTTCTGTCTGCCAACGAACGGGGAGCGAGTAAGCTGGCAAACACTAATGAATCGTTCGACAACATCCTGTGTCCTTGGTTCGTAGTTGATCAAATCACCTCTTTCGGGTTAACGATTCGCACACGCTCACTAATTATTACTATAGAACATTTTTGGTGCGTTTGGGTAGACAGCGCAGTTAATAAATAATTTAACCGCAAAATCCGCCAATAGTGCCTTTTCGGCGTAAAAACAGCGCATTGGAGGCACACTATCGAAATGTAGAGCCTTGTATTTAGACGAATGTCTAATGCGCTTCATCCCAATTGCCGCCGCTGCCAATATCTACCACTAATGGTACCGACAACTCTGCAGCTGATTCCATACGGGCGCTGATTTCGCCCCTCACAGATTGAAGATCAGCCACCGGAACTTCAAATACAAGCTCATCGTGAACCTGCATAATCATCTTAATATCAATGGGTTGTGAATTTATCCATGCATACACAGAAAGCATGGCTTTTTTGATGATATCCGCCGCTGTCCCCTGCATGGGCGCATTAATGGCGGTACGCTCGGCTGCCTGGCGGCGCTGCGCGTTGCGCGCCTTGATATCCGGTAGATAAAGGCGCCTGCCAAACAGGGTTTCCACATAACCCTGTTGCCTCGCCAGCTCGCGGGTCGACTCCATATAGGCTTTTACCCCGGGATAGCGCTGGAAATATAAATCCACATATCGCTGCGCCTGACCCCGTTCAATGCCCAGCTGCCTGGCCAGGCCAAACGCCGACATGCCGTAGATCAAGCCGAAATTAATTGCCTTGGCCGAACGGCGCTGGTCGGAACTGACTTGATCGGGTGTTGTGGCGAACACCTCGGCCGCTGTTGCCCGGTGGATATCCTCGCCACGTGCAAAGGCCTGCACCAGGCCTTCGTCTGCTGACAAATGCGCCATAATGCGCAATTCGATTTGCGAATAGTCAGCGGCAAGCATCTCGTAGCCCGGCTCAGCAATGAACGCCTGGCGAATGCGTCGTCCCTCCGCGCTGCGCACCGGGATATTCTGCAGATTTGGATCGGAAGAGGATAAACGGCCGGTAGCTGCAACGGCCTGGTGATACGAGGTATGCACGCGCCCCGTTTGCGGATTCACCTGCCCGGGTAATTTATCGGTATAGGTTGATTTCAGTTTGCTGAGTGAACGGTGCTCCAGTATCAGGCGCGGCAAAGGATAATCCAGCGCCAGCTCCTGCAGCACAGGCTCAGCCGTTGAGGGTGCACCTTTCGGAGTCTTAGCCAGTACCGGCAGTTGCTGTTTGTCAAACAGGATGGCCTGAATCTGTTTCGGCGACGCCATATTGAAAGGCTCACCGGCCAGCTGCTGCGCGTCGATCTCCACCGCATGCATGCGCTCAGCCAACTCCTGGCTCTGCTTTTGCAGCATCGCCACATCGACTTTGACACCGTTGCGTTCCATATCACTCAACACATAAAGCAATCGCATCTCCAGCTCTTCAAACAATGCCTTAAGCCGGGGCTGTGCAGACAGGCGTGGCCAGAAATACCGGTGCAGACGCAACGTCATATCCGCATCTTCGGCGGCATAGGGCGATGCCGTTTCCAGCGGCACCTGGTTAAAGGTCAGTTGCCTGACACCCTTGCCCGCGACGTCTGCAAACTTGATGTTGTTGTGGGAAAGATATTTCTGGCACAGCGAATCCAGATCGTGGCGACTGGCGGTGCTGTCCAATACATAGGATTCCAGCATCGAGTCATAAGCAATACCTTGCAGCTTGATACCGTGATTGGCCAGCACATTACGATCATATTTCAGATGATGTCCGAGCTTGGCTTTCTGTGGATCCTCCAGCAATGGCTTGAGCTGATCGAATACCCACTCACGGTCCAGCTGTTGCGGTGCACCGGCATAATCATGGGCAAGCGGAAGATAAACAGCCTGCGCCGGCTCTATTGCGAAAGACAGACCCACAATCTGTGCCTGCATATAGTCCAGGCTGGTGGTTTCCGTATCGAATCCGAACAGCTCTGATTGTTGCAGGCGCTGCAGCCAGTCCGCGAATTGCTGTCGGGTCAGAAGCGTCTGGTATTCCGCATCAGTCGCCGCTGCCTGGTGTTGTTCAGCTGCTTCAGCCGTTTCACCATTCAACTGCCTGAGCCAGGTTTTGAACTCAAGACGTTCGAACCCCTTACGCAGTGAATCGAGCTCGGGTGGCCTGACGGACAGATCGTGCAGCTCAAGCCCCAGCGCAAGGTCACAGCGAATGGTTGCAAGCTCTTTTGACAGGGGCAGCTGATCCAGATGGGTGCGCAGGCTTTCCCCCACCTTGCCTTTTACGTCACCGGCATGAGCCACCAGCTCATCCAGTGAACCATACTGGCTTAACCATTTGGCGGCTGTCTTGGGCCCGACCTTGGGTATGCCGGGAATATTATCCGAGCTATCTCCGACGAGACTGAGGTAATCGATGATCTGTCCAGGCTCAACGCCAAACTTGTCCAACACACCCTGTTCGTCCATACAGCTGTCGTTCATTGTATTGATCAGGGATACCTGTCCGTTAACCAGTTGGGCAAGATCCTTGTCGCCGGTGGAAATCACCGTTTTCCAACCTACCTCTGTTGCCTGTTCGGCCAGCGTTCCAATGACATCATCCGCTTCAACGCCCGGCACCTGAAGCATCGGCAAGCCCGTGGCGCACACCAGTTCCAGTAACGGCGCCACCTGTGACGACAGCTCGGGGGGCGTCGGCGGGCGGTGTGCCTTGTATTGCGGATAGAGCTCGTCTCGAAAGGTTTTACCTTTGGCATCAAAGACAACCGCCATGTACTCCGGCTGGTAGGTATCGACAAGCTTGCGTAACATGTTCAGCACGCCGTATATCGCACCCGTCTGCAGGCCTTGTGAATTAGTCAGTTCAGGCAGCGCATGAAAGGCGCGGAACAGGTAGGAAGAGCCGTCGACCAGAATAAAGGGGCTGTTGGGTTTGCTTGGCATGCTGTAGGTCTCGGTTTAGTCAGAATGCGATGGTATCATTCCACAGGCAATCCTGATGGATTTGTGAACTCGCTGGCAGATACCGTGGTCTCAAGAGAATGAGTATGATTATGAAACGATTTTTATTATCCGGCTTGTTCCTGTTCGCCGCACAAATGGCGCTTGCAGAAAAGCAGGCCGATATCCCGCCACCACCGCCCGGCTCCGGCGCTCAGCGAGGCGGGGAAGAAATCGAACCCGAGGTGGTTATCATCCAGCGTGAAGACAAGATCATTGAAGAGTACCGCGTCAACGGACAGCTCTATATGATCAAGGTAACCCCGAAGAATGCGCCGCCCTACTTTCTGCTGGACAATGATGGTGATGGCACGATGGAATCCCGCCTCGGCGCCAGCGATCTTGAGCCTGATATCATGATTCCCCGCTGGGTGCTGTTCCGCTGGTAGCGCAGATCAATCCAGATTCCTGAATCCAGGCTAGCGGCATAATCCGCAGCTATGTCAGCATCCGCCCTCAAATCCCTGTCTGAACGTCTTGACCGTATTGCCGAGCTGGTTGGCAATACCGCAGCCTGGCTGGCGCTCGCCCTGGTGCTGGTGACCTTTACCGTCGTCATGCTTCGCTATCTGTTTCAGCTCGGCTGGATTGCCATGCAGGAATCCATCCTCTATCTGCACGCCAGCCTGTTCCTGTTGGGTGCCGCCTATACCCTTAAAAAAGATGGCCACGTTCGTGTGGATATCTTTTACCGCGGTTTCAGTGCAAAAGGGAAGGCCCTGGTCGACCTGCTGGGCTCGCTGCTACTGCTGCTACCGGTGTGCGGTTTTTTACTGTGGACCAGCTGGGATTATGTCACTATGGCCTGGTCTATATATGAAGGCTCCCAGGAGGCGGGGGGCCTGCCGTATGTCTACCTGCTGAAAACACTCATCCCCGTTGCCGTTGTACTGCTCATTCTGCAGGGCATCGGTCAGGCGCTCTTCAGCCTGAGTATTCTGACCTCTACCGAGAGCGACGATTGATGAACGGTGGAATGTCCCTGCTGATGTTCGCCACCGTGTTCATCGTACTGCTCGCCGGTTATCCAGTGGCTTTCAGCCTGGCTGGTACCGCGCTTGGTTTCGCTTTTGCCGGTCAATGGCTGGGCGTCTTTGATTTCGCCTTTCTGCAAGCACTGCCCAACCGCCTGTTTGGCATTATGACCAATCAGACCCTGGTGGCAGTGCCACTGTTCGTGTTCATGGGCGTCATGCTGGAACGCTCACATGTGGCAGAAAACCTGCTGGAGACCATGGCAGCCCTGTTCGGTCGTTTACGCGGCGGGTTGGGTATATCGGTGACACTGGTAGGCATGTTGCTGGCCGCCAGCACCGGCATTGTCGGCGCTACCGTCGTTACCATGGGACTTTTATCTCTGCCGACCATGTTGCGACGCGGTTATGATCCAAAAATCGCAACCGGTACCATCTGCGCATCCGGGACGCTCGGCCAGATCATCCCGCCGTCGATTGTGCTGGTGCTGCTGGGCGACGTATTGTCAGCCGCCTATCAGCAGGCACAGCTCGACCAGGGCATTTTTTCCCCCAGGACGGTCTCGGTCGGCGACCTGTTTGCCGGCGCCCTGATACCCGGACTGTTGCTGGTCATGCTGTATCTCGCTTACCTGATTGCGGTATCGATCACGCGGCCGCAGGCCGTACCGGCCCACCGACAGCTGGAACACGATACAGTGGGCGGCTTACGCGCCTTGCAGGCCCTGTTACCGCCTTTGCTGCTGATTTTTTCGGTACTGGGTTCCATTCTGGCCGGTCTGGCCACACCCACCGAAGCCGCCTCTGTCGGAGCCGTAGGCGCTATGCTGCTGGCGGCAATCTGGCGTCAATTCAATCTGGACATCCTGCGCGGCGTTGTGCGCAGTACCATGCAAGTGTCCTGCATGGTGTTTCTGATTCTCATTGGCGCGTCTGTCTTTTCGCTCGTATTTCGTGGCTTTGGTGGCGACGAACTGGTTGAAGACTTGCTGACGCAGCTGCCGGGTGGTGTCATCGGTGCCATGCTGGTGGTAATGCTGGTGATGTTTTTTCTCGGCTTCGTGCTGGATTTTATCGAGATCACCTTTGTCGTCGTTCCCATCGTCGGCCCGGTATTACTGGGTATGGGGCTGGACCCGGTATGGCTGGGCATTATGATCGCCATCAATCTGCAGACATCTTTCCTGACACCACCGTTTGGCTTTGCCCTGTTCTATCTGCGCGGGGTCGCGCCGCAGAGCATCACCACCGGCGATATCTATCGCGGCGTCATGCCCTTCATCGGCATTCAACTTGCCATGCTCGGTCTGCTGGCCTTGTGGCCGGCACTGGCGACCTGGTTACCTGGGATTGTATACGGTGGTTAAACCGAACCTCTGGCGTTGAGATATGCGCGCGCCGAAATGTCGCTCCACGGAACCACCTGATCACGGAATGCCTGGAACGAGGCATGGACGCGTTGTGACAGCGCATCCTTTGCAGCGACATCGGCTACCACCTGATCGGACAGTTCGCGCAACCGCTCGAGCACGCTGTCGGGCAGTTTTCTGACGTCCACCTGATGCTCGTCAACCAGTGTCCGCAATGCCTGGTTATTACGTGCGATGTACTCGCTGAGCATATTCTGGTTGGCGACACGCGCTGCACTGAGCACGATGGCCTGCAAATCGTCGGGCAGGGCGTCAAAAGCCGCCTGGTTCACCATGCATTCCAGGGTGGTGCCCGGCTCGTGCCATCCCGGGTAATAATAGTATTTGGCTGCCTTGTAGAAGCCGAACGCCAGATCGTTATAGGGCCCCACCCATTCGGTGGCATCAATGGCTCCGGATTGCAGGGAGGTAAACAGCTCGCCGCCCGGCAGGCTCACCGGCGTGCCACCAGCACGCGACAGGACTTCTCCACCCAGGCCGGGGATACGCATCTTCAAACCCTTGAGATCCTCCACCGAGTTGATCTCTCTGTTGAACCAGCCGGCCATCTGCACACCGGTATTGCCCGCCGCCATGGGCACCAGGCCAAACGGCTGGTAAGTTTCCTGCCACAGCTCCATGCCGCCACCGTGATACAGCCAGGCGTTCATTTCGTCAGCCGTCAGGCCAAATGGCACGGCGGAAAAAAACTGCGCCGCTTCTGATTTACCTTTCCAGTAGTAGGCAGAGCCGTGCCCCAGTTCAGCGGTACCCTGGGAAACGGCACTGAACACTTCGAAGGCGGGTACCAGTTCTTTGGCGCCATAAACCTTGACCTGGATGCGACCACCGCTCATCCGGGTAATCCGCTCCGCCAGGAAATTAGCGCCCGTGCCAAGACCTGGAAAATTCTTGGGCCAGGTCGTAACCATCTTCCATTTCACCGGCTTGAATTTCGCCGCCACCGCAGCGGTGTTCTGTTCGGCCCGATTTTCCTGCTTACAGCCCGTGGCTAACGCCGCACCCGCGACCAGCGCCCCACTGCCCAGCTGTCGCAAAAAGCGTCTTCTTTTCATAGCGTCCCCTGAAAGGTGATGGTGATCAAAACCTGATATTGTACGTTTTTCACATCCCCGCGCCCCACATAAAATTATTCTTGCAACTTTGGTATGTTATGCCATTATGCTCACCAACTTAATATAAAGTAAGCTGTAGCGCCATAGAGAATAAAGGAATTTAGCGGATAATGGGTTCGTGCTTACTGTAAGGCAGGCAGCTTTGTAACCGTTTTCCCTGGGGGACAATATGCTGGAAACACCCGAGCGCATCGGCGCCCGCTTTTCGATTCTACTGTTTTTGGGATTTTTGCTGACACCACTGGCCGGTTTCAGTACAGCCGTTTTATTCGGTGCCGTCAGCCTCCCGCAACTCCAGCAGGTACTCGCCGGAGGCATCCTGCCGGCATTTTCCATCTTTCTGGTTTTCTTCTCACTGTTTCAGTTACAGCGACTGATCACGCCGCTGACGACCTGGGCGCTGCAGAATCCGGGCGGTGGCAATGCCCCCACTCAGCTGCACCGCAAGGTACAGCGTTTCAGCCGCGACTTCTGGAGTTTGATGGCGCTGCACGTACTGATTAGCCCGTTACTGGTTTTCTGGACCCTGGACGGTGGCATTTCCGCCACGAACGGCTTTGCTTTCTCGCACTTCCTGTTACTGCAAGCGGTATCAACCGCGCTGATCGGCATGCCGGCCTATCTGTTCGGCCTGCACCAGCTCGGCAAACTGGCCGGCCACCTGAGCCTGGATCGCATTCATGTCAGCCTTAAATCCAAAATCCTGTTGCTGACCGGCCTGGTTCCCTTACTGGCCTACGCTCTGCTGGTGGACTATCACTGGTTGCGCACCGGTGCGCTGGATACCGGCTATCTGACCATCTGGATTTCACTGGCCATCCTCTCGGCCACCATCAGCCTGCTGTCGATACGCAGCATGCAACAGGCGCTGGGGCCTTTTCGGGACCTGTTCACGCGCAGTGGTGCCTCAACTCACGAAGACCTCGCCCGCCTGAAACCGGCATCAACCGACGAAATCGGTTACCTGACACAGACACTCGGCAAGGTCTTCCAGCGCCTCGGTGACCAGGAGACCCATATGCGCACCATTGTCGATACCGCAGCCGAAGGCATTATCGTGGTCGATGAAAAAGGTTTGATCGACACCTTCAATCAGGCTGCCGAGCGCCTGTTCGGCCACATGTCCCAGGAGATCCGTGGCCGTCACCTGGCCGCTCTGCTGCCGGATGTATTCGAGGTAAAACAAACTATCGATACCAATGACGAAGAGCGTGAAGTCGTGGGTATGCATCGTAACGGTACGAAAATCCAGATTTCGTTGCACATTTCTGCAATGGAAATCAGCGGCAAACGCATGTTTACCTGCCTGGTCGCGGACATCAGTCAACGCAAGCATGCCGAACGCGAACTGCTTGCCGCCGAAGCCCGCTACCGCGCACTGGTCGAAACCGCACATGACCTGGTATGGAGCGTTGATCCGGAAGGCCGCTGGAGCTATCTCAATGCATCGTCACGAACGATTTACGGCGTCGAACCCGAAGACATGGTGGGGCGCTCCATTGCCGAATTCTGTGCCCCGGAAAACCAGCAAGCCGACCAGAAAGCATTCAGCGAGCTGCTGGTCGGCAAAGACCTGTACCAGTATGAAACCGTGCACCTGGACAGCCATGGCAACCGCCGCCAGTTGAGTTTTAATGCCAAAACCCGCCGGGATGGACAAGGTAACATTCTGCAAATCAGCGGTACGGCGCACGATATCACCGATCAGAAAGCATTCCACCAGCAACTGACCTACCAGGCCGAACACGATGCGCTGACCAAACTGTTCAACCGCCATTACTTCCAGGAGGAACTGGAACGTACGGTGGCGCGGGTATCGCGCAATCCGGAGGGCACCTGTGCGCTGTTTTACATCGACCTCGACCAGTTTAAATACATCAACGACACGCTTGGCCACGCCGCCGGTGACAGACTGCTTATCGAAATCACCCAGCTGTTACTGAGTCATGTCCGTGAAGGTGACCTGCTGGCACGCTTTGGCGGCGACGAATTCACCTTGCTGCTCTACAACATCAGACCCGCCGACGTCATGTCGACGGCCGAGCACTTCCGTCAGTTATTCGAAGATTTCAGATTCCTGCAGGACGGCAAGAATTTCAATGTCACCAGCAGTATCGGCGCAGCCATTATCGACGCGCTGGTCGAAACCGCCGAAGCGGCGCTGTCACACGCTGACATCGCCTGCAATCTGGCCAAGGCCCAGGGGCGCAACCGCATCAGCCTTTACGATCCCTCCGATCGCAATAAGGCAGGTATGGCCGAAGATATGGGTTGGGCCTCACGGGTTCGTGAAATGCTGGAGCACGACAAGTTTCAGCTGGTCTACCAGCCTATCATGGCGCTCAACAACGATCAGGTTCAGGATTACGAAGTGCTGGTTCGCATGGTGTGTGATGACGGTGAGGTTATCCTGCCCGGCGGCTTCATGCCCGCGGCCGAGCGCTTTGGTCTTATCCACAGCGTAGACCGCTGGATCGTACGCCGTGCACTGACGCAGCTGTCACGCCTGCACCAGAACGGTGAAACCGTGCGCTTTTCCATTAACCTGTCGGGTAAAGCGTTCGAAGACACTGCCCTGCTGCCGATGATTCAGGAACTGCTGGATAATTCGAATATCGAGCCGTCATACGTGTGCTTCGAAATCACGGAAACAGCGGCCATCGCCAAACTGTCGGAAGCCGAGAAATTCATCTCCGCACTCAACGCCATGGGCTGCCAGTTTGCACTGGATGATTTTGGTGTCGGCTTCTCGTCGTTTGCCTATCTGAAACACCTGCCGGTCG
>Ga0209578_10001432_pt1 | contig 22322 bp, 25 predicted proteins | sample tdAd472_FD_187127 | JGI IMG/M metagenome (GOLD analysis project Ga0209578, IMG submission 187127) | Marine sediment microbial communities from the Atlantic coast under amendment with organic carbon and nitrate - tdAd47.2 (SPAdes)... | ecosystem: Environmental > Aquatic > Marine > Coastal >...
CCGCGGTTTCCATCTTGATAACCTCCGCCGCCTTCTCCGGCGTTAACCCTTCGTCCACTTCGGAGAAGGCTCTTTCGGAAAGCTTTAGCGTTAGGTCAAATAGTTCCGGGCAGTCCTTCGCCCGCGGGCACCAACGGCAATGGTCCCCGGCGTTTAGTTCGCCGGCGCGTTCTCCGTCTACTACCTTTCGGATTCGTTCTTCGAGATCCTCTAGGTACTCCTTAGTAGCCACCCAAGACCGTACAGGGCCTAGTGGGTGGTCGATACGCGGCTGGACAATCGTAACCGTTACGTCTCGGATCTCTCCAAGGTGCTTACGGCAGTAGAGAAGGGCGTAGCAAGATAGCTGCGGGTTATGGTCCGCTTCCACCTTAACGCCTTTTCCGTACTTAAAATCGACTACCCTGGATTCGTGCTTAGAAAGGACGTCTAGCGTACCTCCCAAGTCCGGGATATCCGGGTGTAAGATCCGGCCTTCCAAGGTCGGGCTTTCGAGCGTTTCGATAACGTCCAAGAATATCTGGACGCTATCAACCATCTCCCTATCTATCTCGATAGGGTGGCCCTCTTGCTTCCTTACTTCGCCTAGGAAGGCGTCCGCCGGTACGCCCAATAGGTAGGCTTCCTCCGCTAAGGAGTGAGCTACCGTACCTTCCGCCGCGGCGTAGCTCGTCTTACCCTCCGGGTAGTCCACTTCCACGCTAGCCGGGCAAGCTAGCCAACGGTTAGCAGAAGACGGGCTAAATTTGCTATGGATATCAGGCATGGACAGACATAGCCGCTAGAAGGTCCGCGTACTTCTCTTCCGGGCATAGGCTTACCCGCTCGATACCCAAGTCTTCCAGGACTCCGCGTAGAGCATCATTGCCGGCTGATTCGACAACCGCGCGAGCCTTCGCTACCAAGTCCTCCGAAGTGATAGCCGGGGATTTTGGTTCCTCCTTCTTCGTCCTCTTAGCCGCGGGCTTCTTAGCCGCGGGCTTCTCTTCTTCCGGAGCTTCCGGAGCTTCCGGAGCTTCCGGAGCTTCCGTATACTCCGGGAAGAGCGAATTGACCAACCAAGTGCGAACAGTGGGCGGCGCGTCTGCTAGGTCTTTTTCGGTTAGTGATATATCCATCGGTGATAAGTCTCCTTAAAGGAATGAAGTAAAATCTGTAGCTTCCTTGCTAGGTTCTGAAGCGCGCTCCGCCGCTTCATCGCAAAGGTTCCCGCACCGAGCGTAGCCGGCGATATCTACCCAATTATCCCGCTTACGTTGGTGGAGTTGCCGGGACAACTTAACGCAGACTTGCACCATAGCCACGTGGTACGGTTGGAAGGCCGCGCCCGGTTTCAAGAGGTCCGAGAAGAGAGAGGTAAGCATCCCGGCGATACGCTGGAAGTCTTGGGTGGGCGGTCCGTACTGCGCGTTACGATCTCCAGTAGTAAGCCTGTAGGCTTCCTGGAGTACGTCCGCGCTATCGGTGGCGTTAACCGGGTCCGGAATAACCTCCCCGGTTTCGAAGTCGTAGACGGGCTTACCTAACCAAGTGGCGATAGCCGCCTCCGCTTTCGCCCCCTTGCTGTTCTGCCACCCGGGGAGTACGTACACCGCGTCTACTTTAGTAATCGCTTCTGCGTCCCGCCTTACAGCGTCTTCAATACTAAAGCCTTCCAGCGTCCCGGCAGGGTCGAAGCCTGTCTCTAGGTCTAATTCATGCGGGCTGACGACCTTAAAGCCTTTCGCCCGTAAAGCCCTAGCGGCCTTATCAAAAGCCGGGAAGTTATATAAGTCGTAACCCCGCATCGGGCCGGCTAAGTAGATCCGCTTAGGCGGTTCCGGCTCTTCGGTATCCTGCCACCCAAAGTCTAACCCTTCGGTGAAGGTATGGCACTGGGCGTCTAGCGCCGCGCCCAGTAGGGCTTCTTCGCGCTCCCTCTTAAGAAGCCTAGCGCGAAGTCCCGCGGTTAAGGACTCTTTAGGTAACCGCTTAGCGTCGTTTCGGTTAGCCATCTTTTTGCGCGGCCTCCTTCTCCAGAAGTTCGCCGCGTTTGATAGCCACCGTAAGCGGGGCATCGAAGGCGAGTTGTACCCGCCCGTTACGTACCTCCTTAACGACGATCTTAATATTGTCGTTAAGGTACACTTCTTCCCCTTTCCGTCTCGATAGGATTAGCATCTAGCTAACCTCCTTAATGGAGTAAACGTAGCCGGCATAAACGTTTAGCCGGCAAGAAACCGACTAGAGCTAGTCGGCCATGTAGAAGCCGGTAGGAACTTCCCGACCGGTGATAGATAGGACCGCTTTACGCCAAGCGTCGTCCCGCTTCATGCCGAGCGACATAAGCGCCCGGGCTTTAGAGTAGGCCTTACCGATCCGCTTATTAGCTTCGGTAACTTCTTCGCCGTAGACGTTGGCCTTTTTGTCTCCCAACCAGTAGTAGCGGAGTCCGCTACGCGATAGACAGAGCATCTTTCTAACCTCGCTTTTCCTGTTGTTTCCTTGCCATTGAAGTAACGGCAACGAGAGGGATGTTAGCAGGCTAAAGCGCGCTGTAAACGAAGGTAAGACGCGCGAAAAGTCGTAGTGACTACTACGCAACTAAGGAGCGACCACCGCGCGATATAAGGCAGACTAAAACAAAAAGTCTATAACTTTTGCAATTAAAAAAAGCCCGGCCGTCTTAGGCCGGGCTTCGCTTACTAAGCTAACCTCCTAAACTCCCGGTTAGTCCGGTCCTTGTCCACTTCCCTAGTTTCCGGATCTATCCACCCGAAAGCGTCTAGAGTCCGCTTCATCGCTTCCAGGACTACGGCCGGGTTCGTTCCTCGCTCCTTCGCTATGGCCGCTAGGCTTACGTCCGAAGTATCCAAGACTACTTGTGATACGAAAGCGCAAGGGTCGATACAGTCCTGGAGAACGTAGCTGCTAGGGGCTTCATCTTCCCGTTTTACTTCCGTGGCTTCGTGCCGCATCTTAATCGCAGACTTAATAGCTTCCTTGGTTCCGTCTTCGAATCCTTCGCAAGCGAACTTACCACTGTCTAACCGGTGGAGTTCATAGCCTTGATTTTCGTGGATAGCGTAGTATCCGTAGTCTGTTCGTCTTACCCTCATCGCGGCTCCCCCTTCCCGGCTGGCCTATGGGCCGCGGGTCTTTCGGATAGTTTCTTCTGCGTACGCGGTGGAAGCGAAGCGTTAACTTGCTCGCCTATCCATTGGGAAAGCTTTAGCCCGGCCTTATCCGCGCGTCTTTGCCACTCTGCCCACCAATCCGCCGGGGCGGTAATATTCTTTCGGGTTACTTTGGACACTGGTTTACCTTGTGCTAGGGTTATACTCGCTCGAATCCTTCAGAAAGAAAGAAGGCTACGTCCGCTTCGTCCTTTCCATCTACTCTCACTACGTCCGAACCTTTGACGGCGAAGAAGCTACCGTCCAGACCGCGGCGGGTGCCGGCGTAAAGGTAGTTAGCTCGGTTCTTATCTTTAGACACTCGGCGTAGCCGGTTATCCCGGCCCATCTTGGCGGCGTAGTCCGCCGCGTCCGCGGCCTTCTCCGCCTTCCTTGCGTTAGCTAAGGACTTACACCCGTATAGAAGCCGACCAGCGCAGTCCCGACCGTAGTGGACTTGTACGCCTTCCAGGTCGATAACTACGGCTACCTTTAGGATCTTATTGCCGCAACAATCGCAAGGCCGCTCCGCTTCTATCTTTCCCAAGATTCTGTAGTTAGTTGCCATTGGGTTTCCCTCTCGTTGGCTGTTAGTTGGTTGGTAGGTCAGGAAGTATACACCTACTTTCGGACCCGTCAATAAGTAGGTGTAGGCTTTTTAGAAAAAGATAAAAAAAAGCCCGGCCGAAAGGCCGGGCTTAGGCTCAAACTTTGAACCAAGTTCCATCTATCGCGTCCGCGTGGGACTTGCGGCGGTATTCGTCCGCTTCGCAGACTTCCCGACCATGGTTGGTTAATACCATACGGTACTTAGCGGAGGTAGCGCGGTCCCTGTAAGCCCGGCGGTTCTTTTCCTTCCGGACCGCGGAAAGCATATCTTCGAAGACGTCGAAGTCTTCTACCCTCTCGGAGGGAAGCCCGGTTCCTAGTCGGTCAGAGTGGTCGTAGCGGAAGGAAACTCGAAAGCTAACAGTTTGGGGGACCATAGTAGGGACTCCTAAGAGTGGAGGGGCGGAGGTTAGCCGCTCGTTAGCGGCTATGTCAGGAAGTATACACCTACTTTCGGCCCTTGCAAGAACTACCCACCATGTTTTTAGAAATAATCCACCACTTTATCCACCACTCGCGCGAAACTCGCCTATTCCCGGGCGTTTTCAAGTTTCCCTATAGGCAAGAAACCCCGCAATAACCACTACGCGACCACAACGAAATACGAAGCGTAGGACTTCTAAGCCTACGCTTAGGAGGGTCCGGAAGCTCCGGAAGTTACGTTATTTGCGGGGTGAAACGAAGAAACCAGGCGGGTAGGCCCCACCAACTTATCCACCACTTGCCCCCGTAGCTCAATCGGATAGAGCAGTAGACTTCTAATCTACCGGTTGCTAGTTCGAATCTAGCCGGGGGTGCTTCCGCGGAGCTTCGCCACTAGGACCGGCGTAGGGGCATCCGCGTAGTGATCTAGAAGCGTAGCCGCGTCAGAGTGGCGAGTTAGCTTTTGCTTCTCCTTTATAGATAGATCGTCTTGTAACCGAGTGGCAAAGGTGCGCCGTAGGTCGTGGGCGCTCGCGTACTTAACCTTTATATGCTCCTTTTTCGCATACCGCTTAACCACGATTCGGGCCAACTTCCCCGCTTCTGATAGCACTCGGCCTAGTCGGTTGGCCGTTTTATGTTCCCCGCGTTTCCCGATTGTTCTACAGACGTAAGGGCTTGCACCTGTACGGGTCTTGCGGTATGACCGGAGGTAGTTAACCGCTTCGTTTGTAACCGGTACCAATTCAGTCCGGCCGTTCTTCTGCGTATCGGAGAACTCAATAGCCGCGGCGCTCGTATCAAGTAGTACAGGAAAGTGATAACCCACCTTCGGTTCCCATCGGAAATCCCATACTTCGGACAATCGCATACCCGTGTAGAGCATTACGCGCATAGCGGCCTTAAACTCTTCCGGTCGTTCGTAGCTCTTGCAAGCGATCGGTATAGCGGCCTCCATACGCTCCACTTCCTCCAGCGTAAGAGAGCGTCCGCCGCGGGCCTCCTTCCGTTTCTCTTCCTTCCCGCGTCGTTTACGCGGCCTACGGAAGTCCGGGATAAGCTCCTGGTCCTGGCCCCAAGAGATCATAGACCAAAGCGTAGCCATAGCGCTATCTATGGTCGACGGTTCCAAGTCCTTCTTAACATGCCACTCGCGGACGCTAAGGACCAGAGCCTTAGTTATCTCCGAACAGTGCAGGCACCGGTTACCGCCACGGAGGGCCGCTTCGGTCATCCTCCGGTGAAGAGTCCGGCACTTAGCGGAGTGCGAGGCGGAGCGATTAGAAAGATGGGCCGCTTCGAAGAGGGGCCAAAACTCCGCCCAAGATGTTTCCCTGCCTTTGGCGTTTATCTCTTCTTCCAAGTGCCGGCGCTCGGTTTCCCGGGCGCGGCTAGTCTTCCCTCTACACTTCCTTTGACGGTCGGACCCGAAGGCGTCCCGCCACTTGATTACGAACCCGTCTCGTTTAGTCCGTACTATCCTCGCTTTCTTCATTTACAAACACTCTCCACCAATTAACCAAGTCTTCTCGGTGATAGAAGCGGCCGGCCGGGAAGGTCTTCCCGGGTATCTTAGACCGGTAGGCCGTAACCCACCGGTCCCACGATAGGCCGATAGCTTCCAGGATATCCATTTCATGGATGAAGCCAGCAAGAGTTAATGGGTGGTCCTTTCCTAAGTTCGGATTATCTGGTTTACGTGCCATTATGTTTAGATATTGACAATACCGCCGGCTGGCGTTACCGTGAAGTATATACCTTAAGCGGCCCCACCTATAGGCGGGTAGTTGCGAAGGTCCGTAGTCCGTATCTGATTTGCTGTTAGGGACGGGCTAACGGGTTAGGTCTTACTGATAGGTGCGCCAGTCGGCGCATTTTATCGCTCGCGGGGGACCCCTTAGCTTGGGGATTAAAGATTTGCGAGCGTTAAACGCTCGCGGTGAAAAAATGTTCATAGACGCCTAACCCGGGATGGTTGGGTGGTATGGATACGGGCTATACCGGGGTAGCCGCCCTGGTATAGTCCCGCCGCTTTTTTTTGAGAGAGCTTTTTAGTAGACCACATAACCCCGCAGGCTGCAAGACCGGTAAGACCGGTAAGATATTACGCCATTTTTACACGTTAGGACAAGCACAAGTGGATTTAGAAAGCCTACACCTAGTTCTATACGGAATTGGCGCTTTTGCTTTCGTAGCCGCGGCGGTAGAGAGAAAGGACCGCCTACGTATGGTTGGCTTCGCCGGAGTCGCCGTTATCTGCGTAGTTATTGGCGTGGCTATTCAGACCGGGTAGGTACCTGCCAACTTCCGAAGCTTCCGGAGCCTTTCCCCTGGAGAGTCCAGACCTACGAAGTGGACAAAAGGCCGGGTACTAGCCTTCTGAGCGAAGTCCCTATCTAGCCCGATAGCGTGTAATTCGTCGCTCCAATACGTATGCGGTACTCCCTCCGCTAAGATCCGCGCGGCTAGGTACTGTTGGTCTACCGAGTGTTCCGCGGCCCATGGCCTATCGGGCTTCCCGTACAGGGCCGCGAGGCTTCCAGGTATAAGGAAGAGTCCAGTATTCGGGGAGGCGGAGTACGGAAGCTTAGGTAGCTCTTGGCTTTCGCATATCTGCGACCTAGACCAGTCGAAGTACGGGACTAGATCCGAAGCTAGGACGTAGGGTAGCTCGTTAAAGAACCCGAATTGATCCGCGGGGGTTAGGCTGAATAGGTCCGGGGCGTCTGGCCGTATCAGAACGTCCGCGTCTACCAGTAGTGTTTGCTTATAGTGTTTGGCTATCGCGCCTACGCGCCATTTATTCCCAATTAGAAACCGCTTGGCGTGCGGTCCCGTAACTTCGTTGGATCTCAATACGCGGAAGTCCGCGCCCGCTTCCTCCGCGTACTTCTGGACTATAGGCGCGGATACTTTGCTTTCCTCCAAGGCTTTCTTCCCGCCCGCCATCATTACCACTAGGCGGGGCGAAGTAGGCGTTACCCTATCGGCCCCCAAGTGGTACTTAGCCGGGTCTACTATCTCCGTAGCCCTACGGCCGTTCCCAGTAGGCCGAGGCGTAGGGCGGTACACTTGCGACCGCTTTAGCCTACCGGTCTCTTCGCGCACTACTAGTGATAGGGTGCGGAGGCTTATCGGGTAATTTCGCTTAAAGATATCGTGCCCTTGGTCGATATCTTGTCTCGTATGCGTATTCGGGTGTACTTGGTGGGTTAACCCGCGGGTTAGCTTCGCAGATACTTCGAACCCCTGCCTAAGCATCTCCCATACGATCCAATAATCCCAACAAATAGTACCAACCGAGTACCCTATATCTTTAACCTTCTCCGCTTGCTCCGGGGTGAATCGGAAAGCGTCTATACCGTACGGGTTAAGCTTAGCCGGCTTTTTTCCGTCCTTGTCGTACCGTACCCCAACCCGGAAGGCCCCTTCGTCGTAGTCGATCCAATCCCTACGGAATTGGTCCTTAGTTGAGTCTATCTTTACGTCTGAGTTAATAAATAGGATAGGCTCTTTGAAGCGTAGGGCTAAGTCCGTTATAGCCTTGATACGTACGGTATCCTTTGCGCCGTATTCCTTCCCGCTCTTACCCGTGGACAGGATCTTAACGCCTCTGTAGACGCCTTCTACTTCCGGTACTTCCTTCTCTAGTTGTATCGAATAGATCGGAAGGCCTAGCCGCTTCCAGGTCTTCAAAGTTCCCTGTTGCCGGACCGACCGGGAAGGGTTATAGGAGGTTACTATCTTCAAGGACTTCTACTTGGTGCTTAAGAGGCCGGGAGTAATCACAGCATGGGCTACAGTTTCTACGCCCTTGGTTTCCTCCATGGGAGATTGTGGAGTGGGTAGCGATATGCCGCGCCGGCGAAGGGTTAACCGTCCACATTGGGAGCTTACGCGCGTTCATGCACTTTCCGATAGCGGTATCACTGTTCGCCACCTTATGCGGGTTAGCCCGCCGGCCTTCGTACGTCGCCTCCCTTGTACACTTCGTCTTAGGCCTAGCTCCTAGCCACTCTTTAGCTATTGGGTGTGTTACCACTTGCTCCAGGGCTTCCCGGTGGAAGATAAGAGCGCAAGCACCCCAAAGAGACTTTGTACGGATACGGATAATCCCGGGGTCCCTACGATACCCGTACTTCTTTGACGTATAGAGGCTTAGGAAGCCTTCGTAGTTGTCGATAACCTCCGCGGCGTATTCGAAGGTATCGGGGTGGATAACTATATCGTCCTGGAGCGTAACGATATACTTAGCGCCGGTCCCTAGGGCGTACTTCGCCATAGCGTACCAATTATGCCATACGCCTAGCCGCTCTTCGTTGGCTACCGTTTCGCAAGTCGTCTCTATACTTCCCGGCTCGGCGAATACTACCGGCTCCCAACCGGTCCGGCGTACCGACCTAACGCACCTTTCCAACGTCGGGTTATTCCGCGGCGCGGTGGTTATCCCCACAAACCAGGCGGGATGGAGGTCCTTCCAGTTTCGCCGTACTAAAAGTAAGTCTTCGTTATCCTTCGCCCGCTGTATGGCCTTCCCCACTAAGCGGGAGGCGGCTACCCGCGGTAGCGTAGATCCAAAGATAGATAGAAGCTTTAGCTTCTTAGCTTCCTTAACCAAGTGGTATACGATACGGTCCTTACGTTCTATGCACCCCTTTACGCCCCACCGGTTCATCTTCCGGGCGTACCCCCTGCAATCGCAAGATTCGGACTCCAGAAGCTTAGGGATAAGCTTACGAAGCTCGGTACCGGGTCCTTCTATCGGCGAAGCGTCTACGCCTAATGCCGCTTGCTGGACTATCGGGGGTACAGGAAGTTTATCGCGCTTGCATACGTAGAGCGACATACCGCCGGTAACCCGGTTAAGATCGAATCTACTCTCTTGCTCGCTACAAGCCTTGCAAGCTTCTGGGTTAGGTTCGAACTTCTTACCGGTTAGCTCTTCGATAATCGGGCAGGACCCATCCAGGTTCTTAACAGGGCATTTAATCATGGTGGCGTGCAATAGTGGTAAACAGTTTCACCGGGGTATAGCCCATCCCGGTCGGGCGGGTTACCAAGGCCGGGTCCGGCTCCGGGGCATACACACCCGCCGTTACAGTTGACGAAAGCCTCCCAGAACTGAGGCGGGCTTTCACCGGCACCGCCCCAAGTGTAGGTACACTTCCCGCACCCCTGATCTGACCCGCTATCGAAGGAAGATACGGAGCTAGACGAAGAGCTACTAGAGCTAGACGAAGAGCTACTAGAGCTAGACGAAGAGCTACTAGAGCTAGACGAAGAGCTACTAGAGCTAGACGAAGAGCTACTAGAGCTAGACGAAACTACGCAGCAGCATTTACGCCGGCTCATTTAACACGGCCCGCTAGCTATGTGGAACTCGTTACCTACGTGGATACAGTAGCCTTCATACCCCGATAGGTCGTCTTCTCCAATACTGAGAGGGTCCTTTAGATTTATATCTCCGAAGGTAGCCCCGTCCAACGTCTTTAGGGTGGCGGTAGTGTCGTTTGGCGCTTGACTGTCTTGGGTTAGTTCGTATCTCCATAGCGGCTGGCTCTGCCCGATACGGACGGTAGCTAGATCGTTGGTGGCATCATACCCTATAACCCGGAATATACCGGAGCTACAACGTAGCGCCCGGTGCGGGAAGTCCGGGTCCGGCATAACGTAAAGCCCACTACTACCGATCTGCCCGGCGCATCGGACGGTAGCCCAATTCTTATTAGGTAGGCGGAATAGTGCGCCGTCCTCCACCGCGCTATTAGCCACTACGATATTACCTATGTTCGTATGCCACGTAGGGTAATCACCATGGATAATCGGGGATATAGCGTACGCTTCGTTCAAGGCGCTATCGGCCGGTTGCGTAGTGCTATCGCACTGTACTAACTCACCTATCCGAAGGTCCCGGCCGTAGTCGTTCCGCACGTAGATCCCTCCTTCTCTATCGCGCCCGGTGGAAGTCCCAAGAGACGTACCGCCGCGGCGGGACTTCCACCACTTCCGCATAGCCAAGAGATCCCGCCATACCGTAGCGCTGCGGATAACGTTAGCATCTCCGCCCTGTTGCGGACTTGGATAAGTCATAGCTTAAGGCCTCCGGACCCGAAGCTAACTTCCGGGTTAAGGTCGTGTACGGCCGCGCGGACCGGCACCGATAGCGGAAGGCCGGCTATCTGCTTCTTCATAAAAAGGACGTCTAGTAGTTGGTGCCCTTTCTTACTCGCTACCGTTATCCCGTTCCCTACGTCGATACTCGTTAGGTTCTGAGAATATATGAAGTTTAGCGTTACGTCCCAATCGGGTTCGTTTCCGGACCTAGGCTTAAGCGTAACTACGTCTAGCTGGAGGGTCCCGGCCGGGAAGATTTTCCAAGCGTCCGAGTTAATAACGTGGTTATCCTGGTAATTGAGAAGGGCTAGCGCGTGCCCATCGGTTACCATTGTCGCATGGTCAAACACGGTGTTAACCAGGACTTGGGAACCACCGGTAGGGACGTCGATCCCTTCTACTTCGAAATCTCCGTCTCGGTGTACTAGGCCGATAACCGTTTCCCCTGCCGTACCGGTTAGCGCCGGCTCCGTCTGCCCGGTCCCTAAGTCCTCGCTTTCCAGTGCGGAAGAGAAAGCTTGCCTAGCGGTAGCCCCACTGTTACCGTTTATCTCCCACCGAACATCCCCTACTTCCAGCTTCTGAAGCGTCCACGAAGAAGAACTAGACTCGTAGCTAGCGGTTACTAACCACCGGTTTTCCATCGTAAGACGTCGAAGGTTAAGACTACGTATCCGCATTCCTAAGAAGTCGTGCGGAAGGTTGTCGTCATCCGTAACCCAATCTAAGACGTCTTGCCGGGTTTCTTCGTTATCAGTACGAAGGATATAGGGTACGTCCGCGGAGTCGTCTTCTACGGAAGTTCCTATCTCTAACTCTTCTTCGTACCAAGTTTCGTCTATATAGATCGTCATGCGCCAAACACTAACCCCCGTCTCCGGATCTTGATAAGTTCCTTTTTTGTGGCTGCCTGTAGTTCTAATTGCTTCTTTTGGTAGGCGCGGACTTCGCTTTCCATGTTATCGAAGGTAGGCGCGAACTTCCCAATATTCGACGCTACCGCCGCGCTCCGCGTAGCTAGACCCTGAAACCTAGGAGCGCTTTTGATACGCTCCAGGTCCGCGGCTAGGAAGTCTTCCCGTAGCTTTGCGGCGAAGTCCTTAGCTTCTGATAGCGTTAGCTTCCCGGATCGGAAGAGGCTAAAGGCTTCTCCGATCTTTTCGGCTATCTTCTGCGCTTCGGACTTCAAGGAGTCCCGGATACCCTCCGCTACCCTAGCGCCGATATCCTCCGGCTTCGAAGCTTCGAAGGCAGTCTTAGCCGCTGCCACCGCCCGGGCGAAGTTCTTAGCATCCCCGGCGAATAGTTGCCGGGCTTCTGCTACCGCGTCCCTAAACCGCTCCAAGGGAGTCTTAAGGTCTTCCGCTAGTTGGGAAGCCCTATCCGTAGCCCGGAAGGTAGCCACCGCGGCAGATACCGCGCGGCGGTAGTTCTCCGCGTCTCCCTTAAAGAGCCTAGCCGCGGATTGTACCGCCTTCTTAAGCTTCTCCGCGGGGGTCTGTAGCTGTTCCTTTAGCGTATTACGCGCTTGGATATCCTGGTTAGACGCGCGGAGGTTCTTAACCTCGCTCATCTTAAAGCGGTTGTACTCCGCTTGCGTGATAGTCCCTCGCTTAAGAAGCGTAGCCGCGTCCGCCATCCGTTCCCGGAAGGCTTCCAAGGGGGTGCGCATCTTCTGAATTTGAATAGCTAGGTCTTGCTGCGCGTTCGAAAGAGCGGCCGGGCCGGAAGAACCCCCTACTACGCGGAAGCTCTTATCTTCGAAGCCTTCAAAGCGGTTGCGTAGATCCGCGGGTACCCGTTGGCCGGCGTCCCGGAAGGATTGCTCCACTAGGCCGCGCCGGCGCGTCTCCAACGTAGCCCCTTTTACTTTCTCTATGTCCTGTTGCCGCCGGTAGTAGTACTTAAGCGCTTCGGCCGCGGCCATGATAGCGGCCGCGATAGCCACCCACGGGTTAAGTAGCTGAGTAACGAGAACGCGGCTTAGTACTACGATAGACTTAGCGATAAGGCTAATACCTAGCAGTATGGACCCTACTAACGCTTTGAACCCTGCCGCAAGGACAGTAAACGATAACCGCCGCGTAAGCGCCGCGGCGATGGCCGCGATACCGTTAATAATCGCGCCGACCGCGGACTTCATCATCCCGCGGGTTAGTAGAACCAGGATACCCATCGTGGCTATCTTAGTTCCGAGCAAGATAACCGCGCCACCGATGGCGGTGATAGCCGCTCCTAGCGCGCCGATGGCTACAGCAAACCCGGCCGTCCACTTAACCGCATTGGGGTAGGTCCGTACTAGCTCGTTAATACCTTGGATAAGGTTAGTAAGGAATTGCGCGAGGGAAGCGCCGAACTCCCGGAGCGGTTCCCCGATACCTAGTACCAAGTCTTCCACCGCTGCGCGAAGGCCGCGGATAGAGTTTCGGAAGCTATCCGCGGTTCGAATAGCGTCCCCCTGCGCGTCCCGCGTACCCTCTAGGGTAATCTCCAGGATAGCTAGCGCCTTTTGGTAGGACGTTAGGTTATTCGGGTCGAAGCCCAAGTCTAACGCCTTCGCTTTAATCTGCGCCTCTTGTGCGATAACCCCGAAGGCCCGGAGGTTCTGAGTAACACCAACTAAAGCGCCTAGAAGCCTTCGGATAGATTCGTCTTCGCCTATATTCTTAAAGCTAGATAGGTCGATAGCGAGCTTCGTAACAGTCTTGGATAGCTCCGCCGCTTCCGCCCGATCGAACCCAAGTGGTACGAAGGTATCTTGCGACTGAGCCAACAGACTCATAGTTAGCTGTTCGCTTCGGTTAACCTGCGTAGCGTATTCCTTCGCCCAAGCTCTTACCGCGCCGGTCTGTTCCTTAAAGACCGCCTTAAACATATTAACCGTTTCGGCGAAGTCACCCGCGGCGAAAGTAGCGCGGACGAAAGCGGCGGTTACACCCGCACCGAAAAGCGTAACCGCCACCCCCGCCGCTGCTACCTTCTTTCCAGTGTCGGCGATAGCTTGGCCGAACTTTTTAATCTCCGCATCGATAGCCCGGGCGGTATCAACTACTAACCGCCTGGTTTCGTTAAGAGTGTCCGTTATCTCCTTGGTAAGTTCGTCCTTAAGGCTAAGCGTATAGACCGCACCGCCCGCATCTTGTCTTCCGGTCATTCTATAGCCCTTCTGCTACTTTACGTTTGAACTTGATAAGAGCGCGTCTAGCGGACGCCTCTACGTACGGACGTCTAGCGAAGTACTTCTTAACTAGGAGGGACTTCCGGGACTTCGTAGACTTCCGGCGCGACCGGATACGGCCGTATCCGCCTCGCTCTAGGAGTCCCGGGAGTGCGGGAGTAACCGCGCTACCCTGGATATAGATAGAACCTACCCGGACGGTTAACTTCTTCCGGTCTACTTCGTGGTCCGTTGTCTCAAGGTTCGGCGCGGGCGAGTGGACGTTAGGAGGCCTTCCGGCTACAGACACTTGGCCGGACTCCCTAAGCGTCTCTTCCACGCCTACAGTAAACTCCGCCGCGAAATACCCTAGTAGCTCTACTTGCCAGCTAGCTATATCGCGGCGGAGTTTATCCGCGTTTGACTTCTCGGTTACTTCGACGCCTATCACTTCGTTACTAACCCTTTTAGGCTTCTAAGGGTCCGTCCGTTAAGTGGCATCTTGTTAACCGGGTTAGTCTCTTCCCCGTACGGAGTGAACTTCTCCGGCCCTTGTAACTCGCTCTCCTTGCTCGCGTTCTGGTTCTTAATAGCGGCTATCACATGGGCTATGCGGTTCCACTCCGCCTTGTCCCTACCTCTAGCCGCTAACGCTAGTTCTCCGTAAGTGAACTCCCCGGGGTGGACTCCAAGGATTCCGGCGAACTCCCATACGGTAGGCCATATTGATCGGAGGGGTCCACGTTCGTCCCTAAGTCGCTTAGCTTCTTCTCTACTAGAGAAATCAGCTTTTCCCCCCACGAAAAAAAATCTACGATGGACGCCTTCATAGCCGCTTCCACTTCCTTAAGAAGCTTGGCCTCTAGCATCTCGTAGAAGTCTTCCGCATTATCGATACCGGCCGCTACGATACGATCTTCAAAGATAGTCCATACCGTCTCTGCCAAGACTTCCGGGTCTAAGAACATATTGTGGATAGGTCCGTCTTCCAGGTTGCCAAGGTCACATCCGTTAGCCTTACCACGCATCTTTCGCCCAATATTGAGCGAAAGACTAACGGGCTTACCATTTAGAATTACTGTAGTCGGTGCTTTGCCCATGGGGCCTACTTTCCTTTCTTGGAGGGTCCGGCCGCTTCGGCCGCGGGTTCGAAGAATTCCTTGAACAATTCGTCTACCACGTTCTCCACTGGTTCGTACGCTTTCAGCGCGTTGATATACTCCAGCATAGGAACAACGTGTACGACGTTAGCGGAGGTTCCCTTCCCTCGCTGTTCTTTCTTAACCTCTTCCCACTTAGCCTTAGCTTCCGCGGAAACAGGTACGCCAAGCTCCAGCAAGACCCATACGCTTACCGGAGCTTTAGCGGAGGCGAGCTTGTCCTTCTTCTTAACTGCCGCTTTCTTGGCCGCGGTGAGTAGTTGGGAGTGCTTAGCCTTGGAGATAAGTTTTGACATAGTTTCTACCCTACTTGGGGGTTGGTTGGTGGTTAGTTGAGTCGCCCGAAGGGTTACGCGATGGTAGCGGTATGCCACTCCGGCGCTGCGTCGTCCGCTTCGTCCAGGTTAAGGACTAGCGTAACGTCAATAACAACCGCGTCTTCTAGGTTCCGCGGCATACCGAATCGGGAGACTTCGAAAGCGGCGAGAAGGCCGTAGTAGGTTCCGGAGGTCTCCGCGTCCCCATCGGCAAGGAAGAGGACAATTTGCCCATCGTCAAAGTACGCTGTTTCGAACTCTTGGTAGTCCGCGTCCGCGGTATCGTAGATAATCGTAAGCGTAACTTCGCCTTCCTTAAGGGTGGGCTTCTGCAATCGCCACCCGTTAGCGCGCCGGTCCGTAACGTCTACCAGGGCTTTCGTAAGCCCGATATTCTCGTCTTTGATAACGCCAACCGGGTTATCGTATACGGGGTTAGTAACTGAGTCGGCCAAGTAGGTTACTACTTCCAAACCTGTTTTAGCTGCCATAGCCTAAGTACCTCTAAACTAGCGGGAATGTAACCCGGAACTTGGTGTAAAAAAGTGCGTTCTCGCGCGTCTTCTCTCTGCTAAGCCTCTGCAAAAAGGCTATCTCTAAAGGCTTCCTACCATCGAAGGTTCCGTCTTCGATAACCGGCATAACCTCTTCGTCGATAAAGGCTAACCAGGAGTCCTGTTCCGCTTCGGAGTCGGCTTCTCCTATGGCTCCGTCTTCCGTACGTGGAGCTACGGCCGTAACGTCTACTAATACCGTACTAGCCCATCTAGCCCGGGCTATGCGGCGTTTGGTTAACGTAGCGCTTACGTACACCTCCGTACCGCTCACCCTATCGAGTTCGATAAGGTCATCGTTAACGTAGGTAACCGTAGGCGGTCCGGTTAACCCGGCGTCGTCTATCGCGGTCCGGATCTCCCGGGCTATGGTTACGTCCTTAGCGGTCATCCGGCCTTAACCTTGGTGTGAATACGGAAAGCGCCCCCAAAGGCGTCCGCTTCCCTAAAGTGCTTTTGCCCCGCGTCCCGCAAGACTTCGTATACCGTAGCTTCTTCGTCTTCGGTGTATTGGATTGAGTCCTTTACGACCGGCTCCGTATGGCCGGCCCCGAAGTCTAGGGCGGACTGTAGTACAGTCCAGTCCCTAGACCTAACCTCTACCACGCTTCCGTCTCGCTCTACCTGTTCGAAGACAGTCTCCCCCGGGACCGCGTAGACTTCCACGCAATCTTCCCCGCGGTAATAGGTAACCAATACGCCGGCTGATTCTATCAGCCGGCTATAGTGTTCCCGGACGCCTTCACGGAGTAGAGACATAGGCTTACGCCGCGGTAAGTAGTGCTTCCGTATCGACGATCTGGTCCGTTGCAACAATCGGGATAGGATTGCCACCGCCACTCCAGGACGTCGGGAACGGGGCAGGTTGCCCGGTCGGGTTGGTAGCCGTTCGCGACTGTTGCAATTGCTTAAGGCTTCGCCGGCTCATGGCGAAGACGTTAGGCTTGCGGTTGGCCGGGAAGAGAGAATAGAGATCCGAAAGTAGATCGTCCGTAAGGCCCTTACCGCTATCTTCCGTAAGGTTACAGATACGGCCAGCGTCCAAAGACGTAGCAATCTGCAAGCACCCCCAAAACATAATCGGAGTACGTACAGCGTCGTAGTTCCCGGTGCTAGACCCGGACCGGAGCGTCTTATACTCCGCTCCGATCTCAATTCGGCCGTTAGCTCCGTACGCGATAGCTACCGCTTCTTCGTTCGTACGAACGGCGAAGACGGAAGACGCAGTATCGGCGGTAGTACCGCCGGCGTTAACTACCATGGGATCGTCCGAGTCGTCCAAGGTTGTTTCGTCGGCAAGGCCGGCGAAGCCGCCAGAGTTTTGACCCGTACCGTAAACGATCTGCTTTTCCATATCGGCGAAGCAGGCCTTAAGGTGGTCTTTCGCTTCCCGGCGTCGAAGTGCGTCTCCGCTCTTCAGCTTAAGAAGCCCCATATCCAAGTCGAAGCTTGCGTCGAACAGCTTCAGGGCTTCCGTAACCTTAGTGTACGTCGCCTTGGTAACTTCCAGACCGTCGTTGATATCTCGGAATCCGCCGGCGGGCGCGGCGGTCTTCTTTAGCCATTCGTGGCTATTCTCATTGCTCGCTTCGATAGCGGCCATAGCGGCCAAGAAGGGGGCATCTTCCAGAAGTTCCGAGACGTCGATATCGGTAATGTTGCCGTCTCCCAGTTGGAGAACTTCGGCGGTTCCTACGAAGGCGTTAGCCATGGTATCTACTCTCTATCTAAGTTGGTAATTTGTGGTGCGAATCAGGGGAGGTAAGGCTTAGTTAGCCGATACCGTACGGCAGTATTGAGCGAAGCTAACCCCTTTGGACTCTTCGCCCGGGTTGGTTTCCACCGGTTGTTCTTCTCCGGTACTCATAGACTGCAAGCGTTCTTCCGCTTTGCTCATCGATTCGATAGCGTCCTTCGCTTCTTGCTCCTTAGCGTCCGCGTAAAGCTCCAGGCATTCGGTGTAGCTCTTCCCTTCGGCGTACCACTTAACGCCATTTTCAGCGCCGAAGCGGTCCGTAAATTTCTTTTGCTCCGCCAAGAGGTCTTCCTTGGTGAAGGTGGAAACTTCCGGAACTTCCGGGGCTTCCGGGTTTTTCTCTTGCTCGTTAGCCATCGCGGCTACCTCATCGTTAGAAAGTAACGTAAGTCCGCGGCTACTTAGCCAACGGTTAAAGAATTGGAGGGCCTTATCCCCGTCCACATTGAACGCGCTAACCTCCGGCTTCTTGTCGGAGATCCCCGCCGCGTAAGACAGGAGATCGTCCGCTTGCCGCGCGAAGGGCGAGCGGTCGAAAAGTCCTTCCGGGTTGGCCGCGGGTTCATCTACGATATCCGCGGCGGTTAATTCCTTTAGCCTTACGTGGGGGTAGTTGTTTTCGTTGTTTGGGTCCGGAGACTTAAAACGCATCTCCTTAACGGTCCTACCATGGTGGTCTTCGTACTCCACTTCCTCCAGGTGGTCCGCGGTAAATTCGTCCTCCGCTTCTCGGTCATGGTAGAAGACGATAGAAAGGCCGGCCGCTTCCGGGTCCTCCTCCGCTAAGTCCATAACGTACTTAGCTAGGTTCCCGTCCGGGGTATCGTGGGCGGACTTGCTGAAGTGGAGATCCCCTAGGACCCTACCCCCTTCTACGCGCAAGTCATGCGCCCGGCCCAAAAGCCGGCCTAGTCCATCGTCACACATACCGGGGTGAGTGAAGCGGACCTTAACACCTTTGGAGTCTGCTAGCGCTACCACTTGCTCCAGGGTGGTAGTGTCTAACCATTGGTGATGGCCTAGAGCTTCACCTGCCGTAACTAGGGATACGCCACGCATAACGCCCATCTTATGGAGCCCGCCGCGGCGCGAAATCTTTGGGTCGGACCCTTCGGCGCGGTTGTAACGTTCCCGGCTAGCTTCGCCCATTATCTTACTCTTCGTCTTCGGGTTGGTCTTTAGATTGCGCTTCTGCAATGGCGCTGTTAACTACGGCGAACTCTAAGGAGACGCCCTTAGCCTCTGCGTATTGCGTAGCTTTGGCGATGGCGTCTACGTTATCGTAGAAGTCCGATCCGGTGGACCGGCAAGCCCTTTGCGGGTTATCAAGCCCGCCCTTAATAGCTTGGAGAGTACCGTTGATCTCTTTAAGCGGGTCGAACCAGGGCATACCAATAGGGACCCACTCGAAATCGTAGTCCGCGATGGTCATACCGCGGGGGAGCGTAAGCCGGCCGGATTTAATCCACCCTTGCATTTTCCAGACGGTATAATTACGCCTTAGCTCGATTTGATCGTCTCGTTTGTCCTTACAGGACCGCTCATAATGGAGCCAAGCGGCGCGGCTACCGAAGAAGTTTGTAGCGCTTTCGTCGTAGAATGAGTACGGAAGGTCCAGGGCCTTAAGTGCCACTTGGATAACTAGCTTTGTGAAGTCCTGGAACTCGCTAGACGGTTGCTTAGACTCCAAGAACTCCGCGCGGTCCCCCGGGTCTAGGTCCAATTGGATCGGTCCGTCCGCGAAGCTAACCTTATAGCCTTGCGGCTCGTCTTCTCCGTCCCCGTCTTCGTCTCCGAGCGGGCCGGCTTCGTCTTCTTCTCCGTACCCAATACCATCTTCCGCGTTACGGTAGAAGGAGATAGCGAATAGCTGACTTACTTTCGCCTTAGCTAGTGCGTAGTCGAAGTTCTCGTAGACGTCCCGGAGCGGGTTAAGCGCCGAAGAGATAGGCGATACGCCGCGGACTTGATCGTTAGAATACCGGTCAAAGAATCCATAATGGATAACGTTCCTAGCGGCTAACCACTTGGCGAAGACGACCTTATTATTAGACTCGCGCTTATGCGCTGCGTATGACAAGTGCCGGCCATACCTTCCAAGTCTTACACCGTCTACGATCTCGGAAGTCCTACCTTCACCGGCCGGATCTCGAATAAGGTCCCCTTGGAGGCCTTGTAGCCGGCCGTCCCGGAGCTTAACCAAGAAGGTATCGTTATCGAGTACCCGCCGGGCTTCCGCTACTCGGAACATCTTTTCCCGGTTAAACCGCCCGGCTACGTCGCATTGGGACGGCCGGGAGTCCTCCCACATTAACCGTTCGACTTTATCGTTTAGCCGGTCGTCTTCGTGCCTACCGTGAAACTCGAATTGCGAGACGTAATCTAAGTGCCGGCGTACCATCCAAGCGGCTAGGCTTAGGTTGCGCGAAAGATCCGCGGCGGTTTCCTGGAGCTTCCGCCGCTTGGACCCTGTAAGTAGAGCATCTTCCCGCGTAGGCTGGCGCGTAATGGCCTTTCTACGTCCGGAAGACTCGATAGCGTCGTAAGAGAAGAAAGACGCTAGGCGGTTGGCTACGTTGGCTAAATTCACCCTAAGACAATCCTTGCGTACGTCGGGCGTTTAGCTTTAGACGCGGTAATTTGCCGGCGCAATTGCCGGCGCTCTTCCTGGAGGGCTTCCAGGTTTACCCGCGTCGTAGTCCCGTCAGACGTTACGCTTTCCACGCCTAGACGGAGCTTTCTTTCGATTTCGTCTAGCCGGCTCTGTAGTACGCTTTGACTTGCCATCCGGGGAGTCTACACCGCTAACCGCCTGGTTTCCGGAAGTAGGTGTACGCTTAGCGTACCCTTCGGCCCCGTCTGACTCTAAATAACGGTCTATCCGCTGTTGCCCGCAGTCCTTGCAAGTCGTTCGCTTACGAACCACCCGGTTGTACTCCCGCCCGTCCGGCGTAACGCCGCGGTAGTGGGTGGTCTTTACGTTAACGTACTTGGTCCGGTTGGTACTTCCGCACTTCGGACATACTGAGGGGGTAACCGTTACAATTCGATGCGCTTTTGTAGTCATAGGTTCTAAACCGTTAAGGGGCTTACTTTCCTTCTCTTCCGAGTGTTTCGTTTGGTCCCTCGCTTCTTAAGTTGTTCCTTATCTAGTGGGATACCTTCCCAACTAGCTAGGACGGCCGTACATACTAGGCAGTCCCAAAAGTCGTTTTCGGCCGAAGGTGGTTGCGTCCACTCGATAACCTTCTTGCCGGTCTTAGTCTCTTCCTCCTTGGGCGTCTCTTCGGTGATATGGTCGGCTAGCATCCGGTGTATATGGGGCTTCGCCTTGTAGAAAAGGATAGCGTTAGTCGCCCCCTTCCCTACGCTTAACCGCTCCGCTACTAACGTCTTCCACCAATTGGTATCTATCAAAAGTTCGCGTACGCGGTTGTCCGCTTTGGCCGGTTGTAGTCGCGAGTGGAGGCCGGCCGCGGTCTTATTATCGTTAGTCTTCGTTTGCCACTGGAAAGACCGCGCGCCTACGTACTGCCCCATCGTTGGGATAACTCTACCAGGGGTTTTGTACTCCCTAGAGAACCGGCGTACGGTCCCTGTAGACTGACCCCACTTCGCATCTACGCCTACCCGGTCTAGCGACATAGTAACGCCGTCTTCCCGTTTGTACGCTCGATCTAGTAGAAGGTCTACTAGCTTCTCCAATCCGCTATAGATGGACTCAGCCATACTGGAGGCGTTAGTAGCTTCGGATAGGGTCTTTCGTAGATCCCTCTTGGTAAACCGTATGCGCTTTTGGTCCGGCCATGTTCCGTAATCGATAACATGGCCGCGGCCTTCCATCGTCCAAGCAGTAACCACGTAGAATAGAACGTGCTTTTGAACGTCTATCTGCGCCGTAATCTTCTCGCACCCGGAAGGTACGGTAAGTCGTGCCACTCCATTAGTCCGCCTGGTTAGTTCGTCTACGTCAAGTTCGAATGGTAAGTCGTTGTTACTAGATAGCGGCGTATTCTGGTACTCCGCGAAGAAGCTAGACTCATCCCGTATACGTAAGTCGTAGGCGTACTGCAAAGCGGAGATAGCCTTAGCCCCGGTCCGGTCCGCCCACGCTACCTTAGATCCCACGTGCATAGCTTCATAGTTAGCGCTAACGAAAGCGTTAGCCTTGGACCCGTCCCCGCCTTCTAACTTCTCTTGCCGGCTAACCGCGGCGTATTGCTCCCATAGTGTTTCGTTCTTAGGCCACTTATAGACCATCTTACACTTATCGCCGTTCCATTCTTGCGTCTTCTTGCGGTCTAGGAGTCTGTCCGCTAGATCGTCTTCATAGATAACCGTACACGCGCATATCGCGGCCATATCGGTATCTGGACCGGACATACCGAGCACGTCCCCCATCATAGTTTCGTAACGCTCTTTACATTGCTCGATAGACTTAGCGGACTTCTTCGTCTGGGGGTCGTCTATCAGGGAGATATCAGGGCGGAACACCCCGCAAGGTAACGTAAGCTCTTGTCCTCTGATATTCCCGGTGATACCGCATACTGAGATAGCCGCGCCGTTTAGTTCGGACTTCTCGATATACCCGAAGCAGACACTATCTACCGCCCACTCCACGTTAGTAAGTACACCGTCTCTATGCTGTTGCGTAGCTCCGCGCGGTTCATTCCCAAGAGCTAGGACCGCTTGAAGCTCCGCGGCGTATAGCTCCTTAAGCTTCGCATTATGTAGTATCTCCGTCTTAATAGACCGGAGAAGCCTACGCGCCTTGGCCTCTGTAGCCGCCACAATACACAGAAAACGCCGGCGCTTAGTAAGGATAGCCCAAAGGGCCGCGCGGATAAGGATAGTAGTCTTACCGGACCCCCGGGGCATGGCTAATGCTTTAAGAAGGCCGGTAGTAGTCGCCTTCTCGATCTCTTCTATTAGCCTTAAGTGGTCGTCCGACCAACCAAGAGAGAAGGCCCCCGGGAAGACAGTCTCCAGGAAGTGCCGGAGCGAGCTATCGCAGTCCTTACGCTCCTTCGTAGTTACCTTTTTAAGAAGCGGTCCTATATCGCGGCCCTTAGCGCGG
>Ga0209578_10001434_pt1 | contig 22274 bp, 16 predicted proteins | sample tdAd472_FD_187127 | JGI IMG/M metagenome (GOLD analysis project Ga0209578, IMG submission 187127) | Marine sediment microbial communities from the Atlantic coast under amendment with organic carbon and nitrate - tdAd47.2 (SPAdes)... | ecosystem: Environmental > Aquatic > Marine > Coastal >...
TTTCGTGCGATTTGTTGACAAAAACCGGTTTCCACTTTTGGTCATCACACTCTGGATCTGGCGCGGCGTTCCCTTACACCCACACAAAAAAGCGCCGCATGATCATGCAGCGCTTTTCATGACAGCAATGCAGAGCGTAGCTGAACTCAGGCCGCGTCTTCGGCTTTTTTGTCCTTCTTGGTGAACACCCGCACCGGGTCCTTGCGTCCATCCACGACATCCTTGTCAACCACGACTTCAGCAACGCCTTCCATCGATGGCAGGTCGAACATGGTATCGAGCAAAATCGCCTCGATGATAGACCGCAAACCACGCGCGCCTGTTTTGCGTTCAATCGCTTTCTTGGCAATCGCAACAAGGGCATCGTCGGTGAAGTTCAGCTCTACCTCTTCCATTTCGAAGAGCTTGCGATATTGCTTCACCAGCGCGTTTTTCGGCTCCGAGAGGATTTTGACCAACGCATCAATATCCAGATCTTCCAGCGTTGCGATAACCGGCAAGCGGCCAACAAATTCAGGGATAAGCCCGAATTTCAGCAAATCTTCCGGCTCACTTTGTGCAAGAAGCTCGCCTGTACGGCGCTCATCCGGGGCCGCAACATGCGCACCAAAACCGATGGACTTCGACTCCAGCCGGTCACCGATAATTTTTTCGAGGCCTGCAAATGCACCGCCACAGATGAAGAGAATATTGGTCGTATCAACCTGCAGGAATTCCTGCTGCGGGTGCTTGCGGCCGCCCTGCGGCGGCACAGAAGCCGTGGTGCCTTCCATCAGCTTGAGCAATGCCTGCTGCACGCCCTCACCCGACACGTCCCGTGTGATCGAAGGGTTCTCCGCCTTGCGGCTGATCTTGTCGATTTCGTCGATGTAGACGATACCGCGCTGGGCTTTCTCGACATTATAGTCGCTCGCCTGAAGCAGCTTGAGGATGATATTCTCGACATCCTCACCAACATAGCCCGCCTCAGTCAGCGTCGTCGCGTCCGCCATGGTGAAAGGCACGTCGAAGGTTTTCGCCAGCGTCTGCGCAAGCAATGTCTTGCCGCAGCCAGTTGGGCCGACGAGCAGAATATTGGACTTGGCGAGTTCCACTTCGCCTGTCTTCTGGCCATGGTTGAGGCGCTTGTAATGATTATGCACAGCAACCGAGAGGACACGCTTGGCACGCGCCTGACCGATCACATAATCATCAAGCACATCGCAGATTTCCTGCGGCGTAGGTACGCCACCATCTTTCTTGCCAACAATGCCGCTCTTGGTTTCCTCACGGATAATGTCATTACAAAGCTCGACGCATTCATCACAGATGAAAACGGTCGGCCCCGCAATCAGCTTGCGCACTTCATGCTGCGATTTCCCGCAGAAGGAACAGTACAGCGTGCTTTTCGAATCGGAGCCGGTCAGTTTCGTCATTCCTGTCTTTCCTACCCCGGCCACCAGCAACAACAGGTCGCTTCTAATTGGCAGGGCTTTTCAATGCGGCCATCCTAGACCGCGATTTCCTCGTTCCACAAGGGGGTAGATTAGTCCCCTATGGATTACATCTGATTAATAGCCGCTTATGCGTCATCCGCATCCGGGGTCGCAGGGCGCTTGTCAAACACCTCATCAACCAGACCGAATGCCTTGGCTTCCTCAGCTTCAAGGAAGGTATCACGGTCCATCGCGGCTTCGATCTTGTCGAGCTTCTGTCCGGTATATTGCACATAAAGATTGTTGAGGCGCTTACGAATCCGCAGAATTTCCTTGGCCTGAATCTCAATATCGGACGCCATGCCCTGCGCACCGCCAGAAGGCTGATGCACCATGATTCGCGCATTGGAGAGCGCAACGCGCATACCCGGTTCGCCCGCAGCCAGCAGGAAACTGCCCATGGACGCGGCCTGACCAATGCAGACTGTACCGACCTTCGGGCGGATATATTGCATTGTATCATGGATCGCCATGCCCGCCGTAACGACACCGCCGGGCGAGTTGATATACATGTAAATATCCTTCTTCGGATTTTCCGACTCGAGGAACAGGAGCTGGGCAATGATGACCGAGGCCATATGATCCTCGACCTGCCCGGTCACAAAGATGATCCGTTCCCGCAGAAGCCGCGAATAAATGTCGAAGCTGCGCTCGCCGCGGTTGGATTGTTCGATAACGACAGGGACCAGAGCGGCCATGGGATCGAAATTGCTATCGTGCATGATGGTCATTCAGCCTTTTTATGGTTTCCATGCGCCTACATCGTTCCAAATGGAGACAGGTTCAAGAGGGCATATCCAACTTCTATCGCAGGTTCTGGGCCAGCCCTCTCCTCCGCCCGGTCTTACACGGGGCAAACACCGGAAGACCAAGTGGAGAAAAAGGCTGGTGGCACCAAAACCTGAACAGACCTTAGCACCCACCTCTTAACAGGCGTTTATCATGGATCCAGTAAATCTGCCGGAGCACTATGTGCGAGATACGCCAGACGTTTCACCTCGCGCCGTCCGCGCACCACTGTATCCAGAATCAAACCGGTCATACAGCTCAAAACCCCTATGATTATCATGCCGGTGGCAAGAATAGCGGTCGGAAAGCGAGGAACAAGACCTGTCTGCCCATATGTTATCACCAGCGGAACCGCCAACCCAAGCGCCACGGCAGCCAGCAGCGCCCCGATAAAACCGAAGAACCAGATTGGCCTTTCAAACCGATAGAGGCTCACTATCGTGCGCAATATACGCCAGCCATCCCTGTAGGTAGAAAGTTTACTCTGCGAGCCCTCTGGCCGGGCGGCATAAGCCGTCACCTTTTCGGCCACTGGCATGGCGAGCTCCAGCGCGTGTACGCTGATTTCTGTTTCAATCTCGAAGCCTGCAGAAAGCACAGGAAAGCTTTTGACGAAGCGCCGCGAAAAAACCCGGTAGCCGGATAATATATCCGTGAAGCTGCGGCCAAACAGGCCTTTCAGCAAACCCGTCAAGGCCATGTTACCCAGCCGGTGTCCGCGCCGGTAGGCCTCTTCTACCTCTGTCTTGCGGGCGCCGACAATCATGTCGAAATTATGTTTCAGCATCATCTCGACCATTTCCGGCGCTGCAGCGGCCTCATAGGTCGCATCGCCATCGGCCATGACATAAATATCGGCATCGACATCGGCAAACATGCGGCGCACGACATGCCCCTTGCCCTGTTGCCCGACCTTACGGACTATCGCGCCCTCACGCTCCGATATTGTCCGGCTGTCATCAGAACTGTTATTGTCAAAAACATAGATGGTCGCAGTCGGCAAGGCCTTGCGGAAATCTCTTATCGTCTGCCCAATAGCCTCCGCCTCATTATAACAGGGAAGCAGGACGGCAATATCTATGGGATCAGACAATTTTCACCTTGACAGTAAATTGGTAAAATTTTCAATCTGGGCTTTATATCTAGTTCGGGTTAGGTTGCAATTCATCATTATGTGGTTTGTTGTTAAAACATATTAAAATATGGAGAGAAAAATAGCTGTAAATCCATGCTGGAGACACTCTCTTGTCTGCTAAAATATCTCCATTAACGACAAGTCAACGCTTATTATTTCTGACAGGAATAACATTGATCTGGCCCGCATTATGTAATGGCGTGCCCTTTTTTATGGCGGATACAACAAATTATTTTCGCAGTTTCGATGCGTTGGTATATAGTATAACACAATATCAGACGATGTGGTCAGATGTAATACAGCATACAAGCGTAGACCATACACAACCTGTATCTACATTTCATAAGAATATCATTCTTGGCCGCTCGGTCTATTTCGGCGCCTTGCTTTACCCGGCAGCCTTTACCGGAATGATCTTTATTCCGGTCATCTTTAACGCATTACTCTCCGGTGCGGTGATCATCGGTATCACTCGGCATTTTTCTGATCCGGCGAAAGACAGGAAACGGTTCATTCTGTTCATATTGGCTGCGATCGGCATCGCACTGATCACACCACTACCCTATTTTGTCAGCTTTCTGATGCCTGACATATATTCAGGCCTCGCGATTCTGGCAGCTGTCACTTTATTTTGGGGCTGGAATCAGGAAACTACATGCTGGCGACTGTTCTGGATAGCCATTATGATATTGGCCGCTGTGACACATAGCAGCAATATCCTGATACTCCTGAGCATCGCATCTGTCTGTACTGTCATACTGATATTACAGCGCAAGCAAATGGCCATATGGCCCATTATATTAATGGTCATTGCCTCCATTACCGGCTTGGCAAGTGAGGCGTGTTTTAATTCTGCTCTCAAATGGCAAACACAAAAAAATGCAATTCGTCCGCCATTCCTCTCAGCCCGGGTGATCGCCGACGGGCCAGGTGCCGCCTATCTGAAAACCACATGTCCGGACAATGGATTTGCACTATGCAGCAACTTCAACAATCTTAAAAAAGAACCATATAATAGCGACATACTCCTCTGGAATCATGATCCCCGGAAAGGCTTTTTCATATCGGCCACATCTCAGCAGCAAGTGGCTATATCGGAAGAACAATTTGATTTCGTGATAGCAGTGACCAAACAATATCCGCTGTGGGTATTGCAAACGGCGTTCGGGAATTTCGCCGATCAATTAACCAAGGTCGGTCTGGAAGATTTCCATGGCCTCTCATATAAGATGCAGCCGGCATCACACCACAAAATACCCGAGCCATTGTACACACGTATCCTCAATTCAGCCACGGAAAGAGGCGAAATGTCCGCCGCTTTCAACGCTGCGCTCATCGCCCCCATCACGCTCCTCAGCCTGATTGTGCTATTATGGGCAGTCGCGACGCAACCAAGGCTTCGTACACCAATCATAATAGCGGCCAGTGGCGTTACAATAAATGCAATGGTCTGTGGAATCTTATCAGGCCCCCACGAACGATATCAGGACAGGGTCATATGGGTCATCCCACTGATCGCCACGCTGGCAATTCTCAAATCTTATATGACCGCAGCAGATATGCGTCGCGGGCCTGAGGACTGTTGATATCCAGCCCCCAGCGCGGTGGATTTAAATGTCGCTAACGCCTGTTATCCCGTAATCCCGCCTGCCGCCAGCACGGCCAGCGTGACAAGCTCGCTGGCCGTGGACGCCATGGTTGCAACCTGCACCGGCTTTTCCATGCCGACGAGCATCGGGCCAATAACACTGTCACCACCCAGTTCGCGCAGGAGCTTGGCGGAAAGGTTGGCGGATTGCAGGCCGGGCATGACGAGGCAGTTGGCCGGGCCTGAGAGGCGATTGAACGGATAGTTTTTCATCAGCTTCGAATTGAGAGCAACGTCGGGCGCCATTTCGCCTTCATATTCGAAATCCACACCGCGCTGGTCGAGGATATGCACCGCGTCACGTATGTTTTCGAGCCAATTGCCTGACGGGTTGCCGAAGGTGGAATAAGAAAGGAAAGCGACCCGCGGCTCATGCCCCATGCGCCGGGCGACTGCCGCTGTGCCTTCGGCAATATCGGCCAGTTCAACCGAACTGGGACGTTCATGCACAGTCGTATCAGCCATAAATACGGTGTGGGTCTGGCCGACAAGAATATGGATGCCGAAATTCGTGCGGCCCGGCTGGTTGTCAATGACGCGGCGTACTTCGCGCATGGATTGGCTATAGGTGCGCGTCGTGCCGGTGATCATCGCATCGGCCTCGCCCATTTTGAGCAACAGCGAGCCGAAGATATTGCGATCACGGTTGACCATGCGCTCGCAATCGCGCCGCAGATAGCCGCGACGCTGAAGACGGGTGTAGAGCATATCAACCATCTTGGGCACCAATGGCGAGTTGACGCTGTTATGCACCTCGAAGCTGTGCGGGTCAGAAACGCCGAGCGCACGCAACCGGTCATAGACATCCTGACGGCCCACGAGCACGGGAATGCCATAGCCACCATCGCGGAACTGGATGGCCGCACGCAGTACGACTTCCTCCTCGCCCTCGGCAAAGACGACGCGCTTGGGCTCTGCCTTTGCGCCTTCATAGGCAAGCGTGAGCACGGAGGTTGTCGGATTGAGGCGGGCCCTCAGGGACTCGCAATACGCGTCCATGTCCTTGATTGGCTTTTGCGCAACGCCGCTGTCCATTGCGGCCTTGGCGACGGCTGCGGAAACGACTTCCATCAGGCGCGGGTCAAAAGGCGCAGGGATGATATAGTCCGTGCCGAAGCTGTGGCTCTTGCCATAAGCCAGCGCGACTTCCTCGGGCACCTGCTGGCGGGCCAACTCGGCAATGGCATTGGCGGCAGCGATTTTCATCTGCTCGTTGATCGCAGTGGCGCGTACATCGAGCGCACCGCGGAAGATGAACGGGAAGCCCAGCACATTATTGACCTGATTGGGAAAGTCGGACCGACCAGTAGCGACGACCGCATCAGGGCGGGCGGCTTTGGCATCGTCAGGCGTGATTTCCGGGTCAGGGTTGGCCATGGCAAAGATGATCGGCTGCTTTGCCATGTCTTTCACCATATGGGCTTTCAGCGCACCGCCAGCCGACAGGCCGATGAACACATCTGCGCCCTTGAGCGCTTCTTCCAAAGTACGGCGGTCTGTTTTTGCAGCATGTGCCGATTTCCACTGGTCCATGCCTTTTTCGCGGCCCTGATAGATGACGCCGCTACGGTCACACATGATCACGCGCGATGCATCGGCACCCATGGCCTTGATCAGCTCGGTACAGGCAATGGCCGCTGCGCCCGCGCCATTGACGACAATACTGATATCCTTGATGTCACGCCCGGTCACATGAAGCGCATTGATGAGGCCGGCGGCGCAGATGATCGCGGTGCCATGCTGGTCATCATGCATGACAGGAATGTTCATCTTTTCCTTGAGCGCCTGCTCGATGATGAAGCACTCGGGGGCCTTGATATCCTCAAGATTGACCCCGCCAAAGCTCGGTTCCATCAGCGCAACGGCATCAATGAATGCCTGCGGGTCTTCGGTGTTCAGCTCAATGTCGATGGAGTCCACATCGGCAAAGCGCTTGAAGAGCACGGCCTTGCCTTCCATCACCGGCTTGGATGCCAACGCACCGAGATTGCCCAGCCCGAGGATCGCCGTGCCGTTGGAAATGACCGCTACAAGATTGCCCTTGGCGGTATAATCATAGGCCGTGGCCGGATCCTCTGCGATGGCTTTGACCGGCACTGCCACACCGGGGGAATAGGCAAGGCTGAGATCACGCTGCGTAGCCATAGGCTTGGAGGCAATGATCTCGATCTTGCCAGGACGCCCTGTTGTATGGAAGAGAAGGGCCTCGCGCTCCAGAAATTCAGCTGCGGTTTCTTCTGTCATCATTGTTCCCCGGTTGTTTCGTGCGCGTGCAGGCAAGACAGCCCTAGCGTCAATTGCATAACTCTCACAAGTAGGTCCGTGCAGTTTTATGGGCTCATTTTTGTGGACGGCCTTTCACACAGTGCAATCAGGCGCTATCGCCTGCAGTAATGAATAGCCAGTCCGCACCAGAAAAAATGTCTGCCAAAGAAAAGGCCGCGCCTAAAAAGGCGACGCTTACGCCCATGATGGTGCAATATTTCGATTTGAAGGCACAAGCACAAGATTGCCTGCTCTTCTACCGGATGGGCGATTTTTTCGAACTGTTTTTCGATGATGCGAAAGCGGCGGCTGCGACGCTGGATATTGCGCTGACGTCGCGCGGAGAACAGGACGGCCAGCCGATCCCGATGTGTGGCGTTCCGGTGCATAGCGCCGAGGCTTATCTGGCGCGGCTCATTCGCGCGGGGCACCGCGTTGCGATAGCCGAACAGACGGAAACCCCCGCAGAGGCAAAGGCGCGTGGTGGCAGCAAGACGCTCGTGGCGCGCGGTATCGTGCGATATGTCACGCCCGGAACGCTGACCGAGGACACACTACTCGATTCGCGCATCGACAATATGCTGGTCGCCGTCGGCGAGGCAGGTGGCGAAGTAGGTCTGGCGGCAGCAGATATTTCTACAGGGCGCTTCGAGACGATGACGCTGGATGCCGCTGCGCTCGATGCCGAGCTGGCACGTCTGGGCGCGAGCGAAATCGTGCTGGCGCAAGGTTCTGCGCTCGATGTGCCGGGTGCACATGATTTTGAGAAGAGCGCGTTTTCCTCGACCAGAGCGGAGGCACGGCTGAAAGCACTGTTCGGTGTTGCAACGCTCGATGGCTTTGGCACATTCGGGCGGGCGGAGCTGTCCGCCATTGGCGGGTTACTTGCCTATCTCGACCATGCAGGCCAAGGAACGCTGCCCCATCTCGCGCCGCCTGTGCATATCGCGCCGGGCAGCCATATGGCGATAGATGCCGCGACGCGGGAAAGTCTGGAGATTGTCGCGACCATGAACGGTGCGCGCAGCGGGAGCCTGCTCCATAGCGTGGACCGCACGGTAACGGGCGCAGGCGCACGCATGCTCGCGGCAGACCTTGCCGCGCCCTTGCTCGACCAGAGCGAGGTAGAAGCACGGCTCGATCTGGTGCAATGGCTGCATGATGGCAGCGGCCAGCGCAATGCGCTGCGTGTGGCGCTGCGTGCGCTGCCGGACATTGGTCGCGCGCTCGGGCGGCTGGCAATGGGGCGCGGCAGCCCGCGTGACCTTGGGCAATTGCGCGATGGCCTGAACGAAGCGCGGATGCTGCGCGAACGGCTGAGCAAAGCAGAAGCGCGCCCTGCATTGCTGGACCGGCTGTTGCCTGCGCTGGATGGGCATGGCGCGCTGGTTGATGAGCTTGCGCGGGCCTTGGTACCGACACCCCCTACTGAGGCCTCAAACGGCGGCTATATCGCGGAAGGCTATGATGCTGCGCTCGATGATCTGCGCCGCCTTAGCAGCGATGGGCGGCGGGCTATTGCCTTGCTGGAGGCGCAATATCGGGACCAGACCGGCATTGGCGCGCTCAAGATCAAGCATAATGCCGTACTCGGCTATCATGTCGAAGTGCCGGGCAAACATGGCGATGTGCTGATGAAGGAAGGCTCCGGCTTCACCCATCGGCAGACCCTCGCGGGCGTTGTGCGGTTCAATTCGGTTGACCTGCATGAACAGGCAACACGGGTCAGCCAGGCTGGCGCCCATGCACTGGCGGCCGAAGCGGCGCATCTCGAAGCACTCATTGAGATGGCTCTTGCCCGCAAGGATGCTATCACCCACGCAGCGCAAGCACTGGCCCGGCTCGATGTTGCTGCTGCGCTGGCAGAGCGCGCCGCCGAAGGTGGCTGGGCGCGGCCGCATTTTGTCGAGGAACAAAAGCTGGAAATTACGGGCGGGCGGCATCCGGTGGTGGAAGATGCAGTACGACGCGACGGGCAGCACTTTGTTGCGAACGACTGCATGCTTCAGGATCAGGACAGGCTGTGGCTTGTCACCGGCCCCAATATGGGCGGCAAATCCACCTTCCTGCGGCAAAATGCACTCATCGTGCTGCTGGCGCAGGCTGGGGGCTATGTCCCTGCGCAGTCAGCCACGCTGAGCCTTGTTGACCGTCTCTTCAGCCGTGTCGGTGCCTCCGACAATCTGGCGCGCGGGCGCTCTACCTTCATGGTCGAGATGGTCGAAACCGCCGCCATTCTCTCGCAGGCGACACAGCGCAGTTTCGTCATTCTCGATGAAGTCGGGCGCGGCACGTCCACCTACGATGGTCTGGCACTGGCCTGGGCAGTGGTTGAGGCCGTGCATGAGGTCAATCAATGCCGCTGCCTGTTCGCCACCCATTATCATGAGCTGACCCGGTTGGCCGAAACCCTGCCCTCGCTCTCATTGCATAATGTGCGTGCCCGGGAGTGGAAGGGAGACCTTGTTCTGTTGCATGAAGTAGCCGATGGCCCGGCAGACCGCAGCTATGGCATCGCCGTGGCACGGTTGGCAGGCTTGCCGCCTGCTGTGTTAGCGCGTGCCAAAGATGTGCTCTCGCGGCTCGAAGCAGGCAAAGCGAAAACAGGTGGAATCGCAGCAGGACTGGATGATTTACCACTTTTTGCAGTTTCCGCTGCGGCAGAAAAAGACAATGCACCAGACCCGTTGCACGAAGCAATAGCCCATGTGGATGTGGATAGTTTGTCCCCCCGCGAAGCCCTTACGTTGATTTATCAGCTTAAGACTCTGGTAGAGGAGGCAGGAGACCTCTAGATACATAATATGCCTGATCCATTTTCCACCCTTCCCAACCGTCGCGCCATCATCAACCGTCGCGCAGTTTCCGACCATATTGCGGCGCTTGTCGCAGAAATCGGGACCTCTGATACCGGGAAACTCCGCAAACATCTCGTGGAGCTGTTGGCGCAGGTTCTGGATGATGGACGGGCCGAAGCCAGGCGGCGATTGAACACACACCCTACCAATGGCCGGGAAACGGTTCAGGCACTTGCATTTCTGACGGATCAGCTGTTGCGTCTGCTATATGATGCAACCACCCATCATCTCTACAACCCCGGCAATCGCAGCACCTCCGAGCAGCTCGTATTATTGGCGGTGGGCGGCTATGGCCGTGCCGAGATGGCACCGCATTCTGACGTCGATCTGGCGTTTATAACGCCGTACAAGCCCACAGGCTGGACCGAGCAGGTCATTGAATCCATGCTCTATTCGCTCTGGGATCTTGGGTTGAAAGTCGGCCATTCCAGCCGTTCGATCGATGAAATGGTGCGCATGTGCAAGGAAGACCTGACCGTGCGCACTGCAATGCTCGAGGCGCGCTATGTCTGGGGGGATCGCACCGTCTATGATGAAGCCCGCACACGGTTCAATAATGATGTGGTCAAGGATAGCGCACGCACTTTTGTTGCCGAAAAGCTGGAAGAGCGGGACGAGCGCCACAAACGCATGGGTGACAGCCGCTATGTGGTCGAGCCAAATGTGAAAGAGGGCAAGGGCGGGCTGCGCGATCTGCATACTTTGTTCTGGATCGGCAAATATGTGAACCGTGTAGACAGTGTTGCTGGCCTTGTGGATGGCAAGTTGCTCACTCGCGAAGAGCTGAAAAAATTTCAGAAGGCAGAAAATTTCCTCTGGGCGGTACGCTGTCATTTGCACAGCATCACCAATCGTGAGGAAGACCGGCTGACCTTCGATTTGCAGCTGGAAGTGGCGCAGCGCATGAACTTCAGTGAACGTGCGGGGCGTTCCAGCGTCGAGCGTTTCATGCATTATTATTTCCTGACCGCGAAGATGGTGGGAGATCTGACCGCTGTATTCCTCGCGCATCTCGATGAGCAATGGGCGAGCCGTGGCCGCCGTTTCATCCCGAGCTTCACACGCCGCCCGCGCAAGCTCGACGGCTTTGTGCTGGAACGCGGGCGTATCTCGATCCCGGATGATAATTTCTTCCGCGAGGACCCGGTTCGCCTGCTGCAACTCTTTGCGGTAGCGGATAAAAACAGCCTTGAAATTCATCCTACTGCGATGATTGCGGTGCGTCGTGATGCGGTGCTTATCAATAATGTCGTCCGCAAAAATGAACGCGCCAATATGTTCTTTATGGAGGTCCTGACCTCCAGGCGTGACCCGGAAACCGTGTTGCGCTGGATGAATGAAGCCAATGTTTTTGGCCGCTTCATTCCTGATTTCGGCCGTGTTGTCGCGCAGATGCAATTCGACATGTATCATCATTATACCGTTGATGAGCATACGATCCGCGCAATCGGACTCCTTGCGCAAATAGAAAAGGGTGAGCTGGTGGATGACCACCCGCTTTCCAGCAAACTAATGGGCAAGCTGGTATCGCGCCGGGTGCTGTATGTGGCCGTGTTGCTGCATGACATCGCCAAGGGGCGCGGCGGCGACCATAGTGTGCTGGGTGCAGAGGTGGCGCTCAAGCTGTGTCCGCGTCTGGGGCTGAGTGCGGCGGAGACGAAAATGGTGTCCTGGCTGGTCCGCTATCATTTGCTAATGAGTGCGACAGCCTTCAAGCGTGACCTTTCCGATTACAAGACAATCATGGATTTCACCGATGTCGTGCAAAGCGCCGAGCGTCTGCGCCTGTTGCTGATGGTGACGGTGGTGGATATTCGCGCGGTCGGACCGGGTACATGGAACAGCTGGAAACGGCAGCTGTTGTCCGATCTCTATACCGGAGCAGAAGAAGTGCTGCGGCTGGGCCATAAAAGCAACGGCCGGAAAGAAAAGGTTGCAGCCAAGCAGAACAGCTTGCGTGAGACCCTTGATATTAGCGATGCACAATTTGCCAAACTGTCCAAACGTCTGCCGGAAAGTTACTGGATCGCTGAACCGGAAGATATATTGGAGAGTAACGCCCGGCACATATTGGCGGCGGGAAAAGCCCCTCTGTCCATTGCGGCACAGGTCTATCCCGAGCGCGGCGCCACGCTGGTAACGATTTATGCCGCTGACCATCCCGGCCTTTTTTACCGCACTGCGGGCGCGATATATCTGGCAGGCGGCAGCATTATCGATGCGCGTATTCATACGATGCGTGATGGTATGGCGCTGGATAATTTTCTGGTTCAGGACCCTGTCGGCCGCCCATTCGACAATGCAAATCAGCTTGCCCGCATCAAGCAAGCGGTTGAGGATGCACTGGCCAACAAGCAAAAGCTGCAACCCAAGCTGGAAGCCCGCCCCCTGCCGCGAACCCGCGCAGAGGCCTTTAAAATTACGCCCAATATCATCATCGATAACAAGGCATCCAATCGCTTCACAGTGGTAGAAATTCACGCACGCGACAAGCCTGCCCTGCTGTTCAACCTCTCATATGCGCTTTTCCAGTCCAAGGTGACAATCCACAGCGCACATATTTCAACCTATGGCGAGGGCGCCGTGGATACCTTTTACATCACCGATCTTTTTGGTGGGAAAATCGAGAGCAAAACCCGCCTGCAGACGCTGGAAAATCGCCTGCTCAAAGCCGCATCCGCGAGTGTGGTCGAACAAATAGCGGCATAGCTTTTCTGTTCCGATTTGTCGCAACATATCGCATCGGCCCACGCCCCGCCTAGGCCGGATCGACATTCAGCCCTGCCGGTCTGCAAACGCCACTTTTCCGTGCTTCCGGTGCTCACGTAGCTTTAGTACGCTGCGCTCCGGATCACAGAAAACCAGCATTTTCGTCACGGCATCTTCTGAATGTCGATCCGGCCTAGACGATTTCCAGATGCATGCCCGGCTTCAATAGCGGCAAAATCTGGTCCATGTCTTCGCGCGCAATAGCAATACAGCCCTCCGTAGGCCTGGGTGCGCCGCTCTCGTCTGGCACCCATATGTGCCAGAAAATTGCGCTGCCCATGCCGGGTACAGGTGGCGCATCATTATGACCAAGCACAATGATGATGTCATAGGCCGCGTCCTCGCGTTGCAAGATTTCGTGCGAATGCGCGCGGGGCAAAAGCACGGGACGGTTATAAGCCGGGTCATCCGCGCCATCAGACCAGCCGTCACAAGAGCGTGTCCAGCGCCAGGGAACGGCAGGCCTGGCAGGAAGCGTGACACGCTCTGGCCGCAGCAAGACGCCGCGTATCGGCCATAAGCCCAATGGTGTGCAGCCATCGCCTTCGCGCTTGTCCTGAGCCGCACAAGCCCCGCCTCTGCCGATAGCGCAGGGAAACATCATTCCATCAAAAAGGCTGAGCCTCTGCGCCTGTGTGTCAACGCGCACAATATCGGCCATAGCGGGTGCTGTCACAGCTTATGCCCGGTGCGGTCCCGCTTGGTATCAAGATAGCGCGCATTATATGCATTGGCTTCAATAGCATGCGGCAAACGCTCCGCTACAACGATGCCTTCGGTTTCCAGCCCAGTGACTTTTGCAGGATTATTAGTCAACAGACGCACTGTAGGAACAGCGAGCAGCTTGAGCATTTGCGCTGCAACCGAGAAATCACGCGCATCTATCGCAAAACCAAGGCGTATATTCGCATCTACAGTGTCAAAGCCCTGATCCTGTAGCGCATATGCCCGCAGCTTGTTGATAAGGCCAATGCCGCGCCCTTCCTGACGCAGATAGAGCAACACACCCCATTGCGCATGGGCGATCTCATGAAGGGCGCCATGAAGCTGTGGCCCGCAATCGCATTTCAGGGAACCCAATACATCACCGGTCAGACATTCGCTGTGCAAGCGCACAACCGGCACGCTGCTGTCGCGTTTGCCAATAACCAACGCGACATGCTCACGCGGGTCACCGGGGGTACGAAAAGCGATGATTTCGCTATCTTCCGAAGCGGCGACCGGCAAACGTGCACGGGTTGCGATATGCAGCTGGGGGCCACCGCCAAAGGCCGCAATAGCCTCAGCAGATGCGCTGGCTTCTGTCATTATTGGCGAGGACGCAACAAAAAACGCGGGTAATATGCCCGCAAGCCTGCCCAAGCGGAGCGCAGCACTTGCAGCATCCGGCGCGGCAAGTGGCAAGGCACGAAAAGGCCCCTTGAGCGGTGTTGCGAGATCTTGCACCGGGTCCGCCAGCGCGATAGCGCCTGCAAGGTCGATCCAGCGTTCGCGTTGCACCAGTACCGGCGTTTCCGGGTTTGCGGCTTCGCGCTGATTGGCGAGCCGCAAGGTCTGCGCGCGCGCGGCTGATATCAATATATCAGCTGTATTGCCGGGATCGAAGGCAGGCAGGCTATGATCATCCGCGCTTTCAACAGCAAGCAGATGCAGGCTTTCATCGCCCGCGCTCACTTCCACCGGCCAGCCCCGCCGCAACGCGTCTATCGCACGCGCGACATTGCGAGCGGCAGGCCCCTCGCGCATCAGAACGCAAATTCTGTGATGAGTGGAGCATGATCCGATGGTTTTATCCAGCTGCGACATGGCTCGGCAACACGGTGGCTCAGCGTTTTTTCAAGCAGCTCTGGGCTGACCCACATATGATCAAGGCGGCGGCCACGGTCAGACTTGGCCCAGTCTTTCGCGCGATAGCTCCACCATGTGTAGAGACGCTCTGGTGCAGGGTAGAAATGACGACCGATATCAACCCAGTCATGGGCGGCCTGAAGGCGTGTCAGCAGATCAATTTCAACCTGGGTATGGCTCACGACATTAATCAGTTGCTTATGACCCCATACATCGGACTCGAGCGGTGCAATATTGAAATCACCGGTCAGGATCGTTGGTGTTTCCAGGTCCTTGGCCCAGTTGACCATACGCTCAATAAAATCGAGCTTCTGGCCAAATTTCGGATTAATCTCACGGTCCGGTTCCTCACCACCAGCAGGCACATAGACATTTTCAAGCCGCACGCCATTATCGAGCTTGACGCCGATATGCCGCGCCTCGCCATTGGCCTGCCAGTCATGGCGGATATCCTCGCGAATGGGCACACGACTGAGGATCGCAACGCCATGATGCATAGGCTGACCATGTAATATCTGATGATTATAGCCCATCTGACGGAATACGCCGCCGGGGAATATATCATCTGTAACCTTGGTTTCCTGAAGGCAGAGAATATCGGGCGCTTCCTCATTGAGAAAGCGCGTGACAATATCCATACGGGCGCGAATGCTGTTGATGTTCCATGAAGCAATTTTGATATTTTGAGGCATGGGATACCAACTAGGGGCCATGACCCTGCGACGCAAGCGCAGGAACCCGGAGAGACGAAAAATATAAGGCTCCCGCTCCGGGGGCGTGGAGCGAGAGCCTCGATAAGCGCTCTATCGCGCAGGCCACAGACAAGGTTTCCGGAATAACAGGGGGGAACCCCGGTGCTCTTCTCTGCGCTTGGTTTTGTTATAAGCGAGTCTGGCTGTCGCCACGATGAACAGAGATAACAAACGCCTCCGTTCATCGTGTCAGACAATCATTTAACCGCCGCCTTTGCGGCCTTTCGGACGCGGATCTGTCCAACGGAAAGCAGAATTGGAAACAGCAACATTATAACGATGCGCGGAGAGGCGCACGGCAGTACGGTTGCCCTGTGCGTCTTTTGCAACCCAGCCATAAAGTTCCAACCCGGCAGGGGCCGTAGCCTTGCGATTGAAAACCAGTGTGATCGTGCCAAATTCCGGGCGTTTGGGATCATGCGCCTCGACGGACAGGATTTTCGGGTTGCCTGTAGGAACAACCTTGCTGAACTTTGCAATGTCACGCGAGGGATCGATCAATGCTCCCAGCGGCGAGTTGCCGATGGGCCAGCGCTGCACCTGCCGCACTTCATAATCGATCATGGTCAGCGCCTTGCCATCGCCGACGATAAGCAATGATGCATCGCCATCATATTCGAAACGGATCTTGCCCGGCTGCTTGAGGGTCAGATGGCCCGTCACGGAACGGCCATTGCGATCAGTCTGCACAAAACCTGCCGTCAGGCTTGTGACCGCATCAATATAGTCGGAAACACGCGCGAGGTCTTTTTCGCCTGTGCCTTGCTGCGCCTGTACGCTGTGCGCAAGCGGCAACACAGCCACGGGGGCAGCGATCACAAAGCTGGTAGCCAGAAGCGTCAGGCGCGCGGTTTTCATCATTATTTCCATCATGCTTCCCTTGTGTCGCTGCTGGCTTGAACTGCTGCTGAACCAGAAGAGCAGCTATCCTCAACGCGCATGATAGCGCAGGCGACCGACAAAGCGGGCGAGGCTGGGGCGGCGTTCCTTATTGGCGGAGAGGCGGGCTTTTGCCTTTTCAAACTGCATGACATTATCGATGCGTCGCGCAAGAAAGGCGCGCGTATCACCATGATCATCGCTCTCATCATTAATAAAGCTGAGCATCGTCGCTGAATATATACCCATCAACAAGCTGCGCTTGGTATAATGATTATAATCGGTAGTGGTGTCGCCCGCTGCGCGCCAGATGGTGTCCGCCGTGCGCCAGCCGAGCTTTGTGGCACGGACAAGATTGTGCGGCATGGCGAGAATCGGCATGGCACGACGCAAGGCCTCACGGTCCGCGCTGGCGATATCGATCCGGGCTTCGGTCAATGCCGTGATTCTTTCACGTATCTTCATCGGCGCAAGCTTTTCAGGCGGATAGTGGGCAAGCATGGCCGCATCAATATGGGCGAACCATGCATCGATCATGACGAGTGGCCCGCCATCGAAAGCGAGACGGGCAATATCTTTATCCATACCGGCCTGCTGCGCGGCCATATCCAGCGCGACATGTGTCCAGCCATCAAAAGCGGCGTTACGCGCAACCAATGGCGCGAGTGCATCGCGGACTTCATCAAGCGTAGGATCAGCGGGTAAAATCATATCGGCCATAACACCCATTTAGGGCAGCGCCGGGCTCTGGCCAAGGGGAAAACTTTCAGGCTGTGTTTCGGGAGTATCGAAGGAGTTTCACCCTGATCCTATCCCCCACCGGCATGAGACATTCGTCACATTCCCGGATCACTGGTCCTGGGGTACATCCTCATACCAGGCTTCAACAGTGCCATTGAGTTTGATTGTCAATGGCTGCCCATGGCGGTCGCGCGTTTTGCCAGCGGCGACACGCACCCATCCTTCAGAAATGCAATATTCCTCAATATCGGTGCGCACCCGATCCTTGAAACGAATACCGATACCACGCTTGAGCACATCCATATTAAAATGTGGACTGCGTGGATTAACCGATAGATGATCAGGCGGCGTGTCGGTGCCAGCTGGTGTTTCGGCAGCGGCGGGGGTATTTTCGGACTCAGTCATGAATTGAGCGCCTAAACCCAGTCGCCGCTATTATCAACGCTATTTTACTGTCCTTATGAAACGGGCCGGGCACTGGCTCAGGCTCAGATGCAGTGGTGAAGCCGCCGACATTTGTTCGCCATCGACGAGCAGTTCGAGGCGCTCATCATCACATATGATCTGTATTGCGGGCGCGCATTCCAGCTGTGTTGTCGGACCGCCCAAAAAATCGCGATTGAGCCATGCCCAGCCATGGCGCGCAATATCAGCCATATTCTCCGCCACAATATCATGGGCACATAAGCCGTCATCCTGTGGTTCGATGAACAGAGCGGTGTGGTCCGCGTCCTGGTCGCTCAGGCGCACTCGCGCTCCGCTGAAGGTTTCCTGTAGTGCGGCAGAAATATCGTCTGCCAACGCCCCCACTTCTCCCTGGCGTATATCTTCACGCACGGCGCCCCAATATGCGGTCGGTCCGGCAATGATTCCGACCAGCGATCGAAAGTCAGGGCCATTCACTTGCGGCAAGGTGCATATGCGGCTTCCGGTGCGCACTGCCGCCAGCCCGGCTTCGATCACCTGCTCGATATCTGCCTCGCCATGCAGTTTTGCTGCGAGCAGGTTCATTGTGCCGCCCGGGAGAATCAACAGTGGTGGCGCATCTTCTCTGGAACAGGCGTCGATAACCGCATTGGCTGTGCCATCGCCTCCAAGGCTGGCGATGATATCGGGCAGATCATCCAGAAGCGCAGGCAGCGCCTCATCAGCCAGATCAACCTGCCGGGATATTATGCCGCCCTGTTCCTCAAAATGGGCGCGCACCGCGTCAATTACCGAGGCATTTGTCGTGCTGCTCATGGAATTGGCGATCAACCAGAGGTGCGTCATGCGATGATAATCCTTGAAAGCAGAAAAAGTGCCGTGCGCTCTGTACTTTTCCCCGTTATGCAGCGGCCATGGACAGGATGCACCATAGCAAAGCAAAAATTCACGCAGTGTTGCTGGCCGGAAGCAGGCCGGGGCGTGATCCGCTGGCGGATGCGGCAGGCGTGGCGACAAAGGCGCTGGTGCCGGTTGCGGGCAGGCCAATGCTGGATCATGTGGCACGCACTCTCGTCGAGCATCCGCGCATTACCTCTGTCATCATCATGGCGCAACAACCTGACTTGCTGGCGGAACATCCCCAGACCGGCTGGCTGGCGCAGCATGAGAAAGTTCAGTTCATTGCCAGCGACAGCGGGATCAGCCAGTCCTTGCTGAACTGGGCAGACGCAGCCCCCGATGCCTTGCCCGCGCTGGTGACAACGGCGGACAATATATTGCTCAGCGCCGGGATGATTGATGCTTTTCTCGCTGAAGTGGGCGAGGCTGATATTGCGGCGGCCATGGTCGAGCGCACTGTGTTGCTGGCGCGTTATCCCGCCTCGCGGCGGACATGGCTCAAATTTCGCAAGGGCGCATGGTCGGGTGCCAATCTGTTCTGGCTGGGCAGCGCGCGGGCAAAAGCAGCGCTTGGCAAATGGCGCGAGATTGAGCAGGATCGCAAAAAGGGCTGGAGGATCATTTCCGCCTTTGGCCCGGTGCTATTGCTTGGTGCGGCCTTGCGATTGCTGACGATCCATCAGGCAATAGCAGGGGCAGGGCGCAGGCTGGGCGTGGATGCGCGTATCGTCCCCATGAATATTGCCGAGGCCTGCATTGATGCTGACAAGCCTGAGGATGTCACATTGATCGAGACTATAATCGCGCAGCGGAACGGGACATGAGCGGAGAAGCCGAGCGTCGTGCCGTTTTGGTGGCTATTATATTGAGCCTGATCGGTGTTGCGTTCTTCTCCATCATGGATGTGGCGATGAAGGCGCTGGCGCTCGCCATTGGTGCATATAGCGCTGTGTTCTGGCGTAATGTCGCGGCTACGCTCATGAGTGGTGTGGGCATGATTGCCCAGCGCCCGCCCCGACCGAGCGCTCAGGTGATGCGCTTGCACATCATGCGTGCGGCGTTGATCGGGCCGATGTCGGTGTTGTTCTTCTGGGCGTTGACGCGCCTGCCGCTGGCGGAAGCCATTGCGATTGCGTTTATTGCGCCTGTTATCGCGCTCTATCTCAGCGCGCTCATGCTCAAGGAGCAGATTAGCCGCTATTCGATCATTGCCGCGGTTCTGGGCATGGCGGGGCTGGCCATCATTCTCTCGGGCCGGTTCAGCGGCGATTATGATGAAGGGGCGTTGCTGGGGGCCGTGGCCGTGCTGATTTCGGCCATATTATTTGCGCTCAACCTCATATTGCAACGCCAGCAGGCGCAACTTGCCAGCGCCATCGAGATCAGTTTTTATCAAAACCTGCTGGTGCTCGCGACCTTGCTGCCTTTTGCGCCATGGTTTCTCTCAAGGGCAGGTTATGAGCATTGGTTGCTCATCCTGCTGGCCGCCGGTCTTGTCGCCAGTTCACAGATGTTGCTTGCAAAAGCCTATGCCCGTGCGCCTGCGAGCCGGCTTATCCCTATTGAATATAGCGCTTTTATCTGGGCAGCCTTGTTTGGCTGGCTGGTGTTTGACGAGCGCCTGACGCTGACTGTTATTGCTGGCGTCGTCTTCATTATTGCGGCCTGTTTCATAACAGCGCGTGAAAAACCACGCCTTGCGGCGCATGTTGAGGCAGATACCGCCTGATTTGCACGCTCGACTCTTGACGCGGAGTCCCGCGCAAGGGCATTGTGCAAAAACGGAACACATCAGGAATATCGGGAACCTATTATGGCCAGCCGCGCAACGGCAAAGCGTACCGCAGATTGGCGTATTATGCTGAAACGCAGTCTGGTGCGCATTGCGCAGCTTTTTGGCGCGACGCTGCTGGCGGCATTGCTGGTCTTTCTGGCGCTCGCACTGCTGGATTATCATGAGAGCGACCCCTCCATGAATACCGCCGGAGGAGAGGTCGCCAATATCATGGGCGCGCCCGGCGCATTTGTCGCAAGCCTGTTATTGTTTTCAGGCGGGCTTGGCATCATCATGCTGCTGCCCTTGATTGCTACCTTCGGACGACGGTTATGGATTGATGATGCAATGGCGGGCTGGGGCCGCCAGATCACGCAGTGCCTTGGCGGCATAGTGTTGATCGGTACAGGTCTGGATTTGATGGCGCATGACACACCTGTCGGACTGCCCGCTGGACGTGGCGGGCTATTGGCCCAACTCTTTGGCCGTCAGATTCTGAACCTCACATCACACAGCCCGGAAGGCTGGGCGCCATGGATTGAGTGGCTGATCATCCTGATCTTGCTCTTTGTCGGCCTTGTGATGTGCTATCGCTCATGGAGGCTGGAGCGCCCGCTGTTTACGCTGAGCGCGCCGTCCCTGCCCAGCTTTTCCTTTCTGCGAGGGCGTAGGTCAGAAGGGGATGTTAGCCTTGATACGGACGAACCCCGCAAGGCAGAGCCGCGTCCGCAGGTTAGCGCTGAACGCAAACCGCCTATCAATATTCGCTCGCCAGAACTGCCTGCTACAAAGAAAGCAGTGGCAGCGTCCGCCGCCAAGCAGGAGGATCTCTTCGGGCATGGAGCGTCTGCCGCGATTTTGCCTTCCGCTGAACTGCTCACCGAACCACCGCCCAGCAGCGCGCCGACGATCGACAAGGCCGGGCTGGAGCGCAATGCACGGCTGCTCGAATCCGTGCTCGATGATTTTCATGTGAAGGGCAATGTGACCGAAGTGCGTCCCGGCCCGGTCGTCACCATGTATGAGCTGGAGCCTGCGCCGGGGATCAAGGCGAGCCGTGTCATTCAGCTCGCTGATGATGTCGCACGCAATATGTCGGCGCTGTCGGCGCGTGTCGCGGTGATACCGGGGCGCACAGTCATGGGGATCGAGCTGCCCAATGCCAAGCGCGAAAGCGTGGTCCTGCGCGAGTTGATCGCCAGCGATGCCTTTGCCGACCAGAACCACCAGCTCCCGATCATTCTCGGCAAGAATATCAGCGGCGAGCCGATTATTGCCGACCTTGCGCCCATGCCGCATCTGCTCATCGCGGGCACGACCGGATCGGGCAAATCGGTGGGTCTCAACTGCATGATCCTGTCATTGCTCTATCGCATGACGCCGGATGAGCTGCGCCTCATCATGATCGACCCGAAGATGCTGGAACTGTCCACCTATGACGACATCCCGCATCTGCTCTCACCAGTGGTAACGGAGCCTGCCAAGGCGATCCGCGCGCTCAAATGGGCGGTCGAACAGATGGAAGACCGCTATCGCATGATGGCGTCCATCTCTGTGCGCAATCTCGCCAATTATAACGAGAAAGTGCGTGCCGCCATCGCCAAGGGCAAGCCACTGGGCCGCAAGGTGCAGACCGGCTATGACCCGGAAACGCATCAGCCGATCTATGAGGAAGAGCAGCTCGATTTTCAGCCATTGCCGCAGATTGTCGTAGTGGTCGATGAGCTGGCTGACCTGATGATGACAGCGGGCAAGGAGGTCGAGTTCCTGATCCAGCGTCTCGCGCAAAAGGCCCGTGCAGCGGGCATCCACCTCATCCTTGCGACACAGCGTCCATCGGTTGACGTAATCACCGGCGTCATCAAGGCGAACCTGCCGACACGCATCAGCTTTTTCGTGACAAGCAAGATCGACAGCCGCACCATTTTGGGCGAGCAGGGCGCAGAACAATTGCTGGGCAAGGGCGACATGCTCTATATGGCGGGCGGCAAGGGCCTCACCCGCGTACATGGTCC
>Ga0209578_10001437_pt1 | contig 22229 bp, 23 predicted proteins | sample tdAd472_FD_187127 | JGI IMG/M metagenome (GOLD analysis project Ga0209578, IMG submission 187127) | Marine sediment microbial communities from the Atlantic coast under amendment with organic carbon and nitrate - tdAd47.2 (SPAdes)... | ecosystem: Environmental > Aquatic > Marine > Coastal >...
CTGATTGTTCAGGAGAACGTCACGGTTACCCCAGAGGTGAAACAGGCCATCTGGACCGCGCTGCAAAGTCTTGGCGCGGCACCGGTCTCTCAACGCACGCTGACGGGCCTTGTAGCACTGGTGCAGTCGTCAGAGCTCCGGCAGGCGCTTGAACCCTACACGCTGGCCGGTCCCTATGGCGCCCTGCTCGATGCCGATGAGGACAGTCTGGCTAGAGGAGATATGCTCTGCTTCGAAATGGACGCGCTGATGCAGGACAAGCGTCTGGCAGCGCCGGTTCTGGCGCATCTCTTCACGACGCTCGAAGCCCGGTTTGACGGCAGGCCGAGCCTGCTGATCCTCGACGAGGCCTGGCTCTTCCTCGATCATCCCATGTTTGCGGGGCGCCTTCGCGACTGGCTGAAGACACTCCGCAAGAAGAACGTGTCCGTCGTGTTCGCGACGCAGAGCCTGTCGGATGTCTCCACGAGTTCGATTGCGCCGAGCCTGATCGAAAGCGCGCCGACGCGCATCTTCCTCGCCAATGCGCGGGCCGAAGAGCCTTCGCAGCGGGCGACGTATGAAGCTTTCGGGCTGACAGCCCGACAGGTCGAACTGATCGCACGGGCCACGCCGAAGCGAGACTATTATGTTCAGACACCGGACGGAAACCGGCTGTTCGATCTCGACCTCGGGCCAGTGGCCCTCGCCTTTTGCGCGGCCGGTTCGAAAGCCGACCAGAAACTGATCTCGGAGATTTATGCCGCGGCCGGAGCGGAGGGTTTCGCGCCGGCCTGGCTGGACGCGTGCGGGCTCCATTGGGCCGCAGACCTGATCGAAACAAGAGGAGAGATGCCATGCGCCGCCGAATGATTGCCCTTATGCTCGGATCGGTCTCCACATTTGGGCTGGTCGCGCCCCCCGCCCATGCCCTGTTCGGCGTCGGCGATGTCGTGATCGATCCGACAAACCTCGTGCAGAACATCCTGACCGCCACGCATACGCTCGAGCAGATCAACAACCAGATCCAGCAACTCCAGCACGAGGCGCAGATGCTGGTGAACCAGGCCGAGGACCTGAAGCGCCTCGACTATGCTTCGATCGAGCATCTGAAACGCCTGCTCGAACGGATCGACACGCTGATGCGCGAAGCGGGCGAGGTGACCTATGAAGTCGAGGAGAGCGGGCGCCAGTACCGCGAAGCCTTCCCGGAAACGTACGAAGACCTCTCCAATGAGGAAATCGTCGTCGAAGCCGCAGACCAGTGGCGGATCAGCCGGGACGCGTTCCGGGCCTCGATCCAGGTCCAGTCGGGGATTGTGACCTCGATTGCGGAATCCCGTGAGACGCTGAGCGACCTCGCCCGCGAGAGCCAGGCGGCAACCGGCAACCTGTCAGTCGCCCAGGCGGGTAACCAGCTCGTCGCACTTTCCGTCGAACAACAGATGCAGATGCAGCAATTGATGGCGGCGCAATACCGGATGGTGGCGCTCGAAGAATCCCGCCGGGCGGCCATCGAGGAACAGGCCCGCATTCGTCACAAACGCTTCCGCGGCGACGGCGTCGCCTACAGGCGGGATTAGGGCCATGGAAGACCTGAGCGTCATCGACCAGTTTGTTGCGACCTTCTCGGCTTACATCGATAGCGGGTTCGGTCTCCTGCAGCCGGATGTCGCTTTCCTGACAAGCGCCCTCATCGCAATTGACATCACGCTCGCCGGACTTTTCTGGGCCATGGGCCCCGATACCGACATTGTCGGCAGGTTCCTGAAGAAGGTCCTCTATGTCGGCGCCTTCGCGCTGATCCTCGGCAATTTCGCGCTCCTGTCGGACGTCGTGTTCATGAGCTTTGCGCAGCTCGGCCTCAATGCCACCGGCGGCACGATCACCGCTGACGATATCATGAAACCCGGCTTCGTCGCGGCGACGGGTTTCGATGCGGCGCTGCCCCTGCTTGACGAAATCGAAAAGCTCACAGGCCCGATCGCCTTCTTCCAGAACATTGTCATCATCGCGGTTCTGTTCCTCGCCTGGATCATCACGCTGCTGGCGTTCTTCTTCCTGGCGATCCAGCTCTTCGTGACAATAATTGAGTTCAAGCTGACGACGCTGGCCGGGTTCGTGCTGATCCCGTTCGCGCTCTGGAACAAGACCTCGTTCCTCGCCGAAAAAGTGCTCGGTAACGTCATCGCGTCCGGCATCAAGCTCATGGTGCTGGCGATCATTGTCGGCATCGGCTCGACCATCTTCGGATCGATCACATCGACCTTCCAGCCGGATGAGGTGACGCTTGAACAGGCAGCTTCCGTCATCCTCGGATCGCTCTCCCTTCTCGCGCTCGGCCTGTTCGGGCCTGGGATCGCGACGGGCCTCGTCTCCGGCGCACCACAGCTTGGGGCTGGTGCCGCCATCGGCACAGCCGCCGGTGTCGCCGCCGGAACGGTCGCGGGCGGCACGCTCGCCAAGGCGGGGATTGGAGCGGCTGCGGGTGGCACGCGCAGCGCGGTCGGCGCGGCAGCGTCCATGGCAGGCGGCGCCCGTACGGCTTACCAGATGAATTCTGCCGCTTCCGGCAAGACCGGTGCCGCCGCCAAGATGGCGGGCATGAGCGGTGTCGCAGGCGCAGGCGTTCGCGCCGCCGCCTCGGGTGCCAAGGGCTTTGCACGGCGGGCCTTTGGAACTCCAAGTGAGCGTCATCAGGCCGGAGCACGCGCTGCCTTTGCGGCGACGGGCGGTACGGGCGCGCCAAATGCAGGTCCTGCCAATGGGCAGAACTCATCCCCGGACTGGGCCCGGCGTATCCGCCGCGACCAGTCAACCCGTGATGCCGGGATGATGGCGGCCTCTGCCGTGCGCGACGGCGACCGGCCCGGCGGCGGGACTTCGATACAACTCAGGAACGACGAGGACTGACATGAAGCTCTGGAGGCGAACTTCCACCCGCTATGGCGAGACACCGGAACCGGTCACCCCCTACCAGCGCGCCGCGCAGGCCTGGGACGACCGGATCGGGTCGGCGCGCGTGCAGGCGGCAAACTGGCGGCTGACCGCACTGGGCAGCCTTGCCCTATCGTTCCTGCTCGCAGGCGGCCTTGTCTGGCGCTCCACCCAGTCCTTCGTCACGCCCTATGTGGTCGAGCTGACCGGCGAAGGCGCCGTGCGCGCCGTCGGCCCGGCCGACGGACGCTATGAACCGACCGATGCGCAGATCGCGTTCCACCTCGCAGAATTTGTGAAGAATACGCGGTCCATCTCCATCGATCCGGTGGTCGTCCGGCAGAACTGGCTGAAGGCCTATGCCTATGCGACCGACCGGGCCGCTGCGACGCTGAACGACTATGCCCGTGAGAATGATCCATTTGCGGATCTCGGACGGCGCTCTGTGTCTGTCGACGTGGCGAGCGTCGTGCGGGCGTCGGACGACAGTTTCACCGTCCGCTGGCGCGAGACCGCCTACCGGAACGGCACCGAGACCGGCCAGTCGAACCATACCGGCGTGTTCTCGATCATCATCGACCCGCCGCGCACCGAAGAAGCCCTCCGGGCCAATCCCCTCGGCCTCTACGTCCACGGCCTCAACTGGTCGAAAGACCATCAATAGGAGCACTCCCCCATGAAACGCCTTGCCCTGATCCTCCTCGCCTCGACGGTCCTTGCGGCCTGCGAGACGTTCCCTGCCGCCGTCGGTCCCGACATCACACTTGATGAGCCGGATTATGTCGAAGACCTCTATCTCGCTCCTGACGCGGAAGAGATCGATATCGCCGGCGCGGACGTTTCCCCGACCCCGGTCGTCTACCGGACCTATACGCCGACGACCGTTACTGGCGCGATGCCCGGACAGCTGAAGCCCATGCCAACGGAGGCAGAGGCGCCATCCCTCAAGCCCTACCAGGCCATTGAGACCGCAAACGGCAAGGCGGCGATCGAGCCTTCGCTCGACAATTACATGAACGCAATCCAGGTCTATCCCTATACGGTCGGTGCGCTCTACCAGGTCTATTGCGCGCCGGAGCAGGTCACCGACATTGTCCTGCAGCCCGGCGAGGAACTCGTGTCCGTCTCAGCCGGTGACACAGTTCGCTGGGTACTCGGGGATACGGTCTCAGGGACCGGAACGGACGCCCAGGCGCACATCCTGATCAAGCCGACGCAGGCGGGCCTGAAGACCAACCTCATCATCACGACGAGCCTTCGCGCCTACCATCTTGAACTGCGCGCGTTCGAAGAAACCTATATGGCGGCTGTCTCCTGGCGCTATGCCGACCAGCAATTGGTAACGCGGGTGGCGCGGTCTGGGCCGGCAGGTGCGTCGGAATCGCCGTCGTCTGCGGGGTTGCAGCTCGACCGGCTGAAGTTCCGCTACGACCTTGATGGCGATTTTCCTCACTGGCGACCGGACCGCGTGTTCGATGATGGTCGCAAGGTCTATATCCAGTTCCCGGCTCGGCTCGACCAGGGTGAGGCCCCGGCTCTCTTCGTCATCGGCCGGGACGGCAAGTCCCAGCTCGTGAATTATCGCATGTCCGGCGACTATTATGTCGTTGACCGCCTGTTCGCCCGCGCCGAACTGCGTCTCGGCGAAAAACGCCAGGATGTCGTGAAGATCGCACGCAATGACATTGGCAGCGCGAAGCCATGACAGAGGCCGTTTCTCCTCCAGCCCAACCGCTCGAAATCCGCGGGCGCCCGAGACCCGTGAAGCGGTTCTCCAAACGGGCGCTGATGATCCTGCTCGGAACCGGCAGCGCAATCGTGCTTGGCTCGCTAGCCTTTGCGCTGCAGGGACCGAAGGAAGGCACTGACGGTCCGGCGCGGGAGCTTTACAATACCGGTCATAATCCAGAGGCGGATGGATTGGCCACGCTTCCGAAATCCTATGGTGAGATTGCGCCGGAAGACGATATCCTCGGGCCGCCGCTGCCGGGAGACCTCGGCACGCCAATCCTGAAGGCGCAGCGTGAAGGGCGGATGGGATTGCCTGAGCAGGATGCACCTCAATCTGACCCCATGCATGAACAATTGGCGGAGCTCGAGGCAGAGTTGCGGGCGCGTGAAGCAGCGCTCTCCGATGCGGCGCGCGGGAGCGGAGTGTTTTTCCAGGTGGGATCAGGCGCAGGAGCGAAGAGCATCGGCAGTTCAGTTGCGGCATTGTCAGCGCCTTCGCTGAACTTTCCAGACCTCTCGGCATTTGCGCCATCTGACGGCAGCGCGTTCGGGTCATCCTTAAGTGAAGACCCGAACCGTCAGGTTCGCAAGCTTGACTTTCTCGGTGCCGAGCCTGATCCGTCGATCTACAATCCGCATCGGCTGGAAACGCCGGTCTCACCTTACCAGCTGATGGCGGGAACAATTATTCCGGCAACCCTGCTGACAGGCGTGAACTCCGATCTTCCGGGCCAGATCATCGCGCAGGTGACGAGCCCGGTCTACGATACTGTCACGGGCGAGACAGTACTCGTACCACAGGGCGCGCGCTTGATCGGGCGCTATGACAGCGTCATCGCATTCGGCCAGTCACGCGCACTCCTTGTATGGAGCCGGATCGTCATGCCGGACGGATCCTCCATCCGGATTGACAATCTCGCCGGGGTCGATGCGCGCGGCTACGCCGGGCTCGAAGACAAGGTCGACTATCATTCCTGGAAACTGCTGCAGGGTGTCGCACTGTCGACACTGCTGGGTGTCGGCTCCGAACTCGCAAGCGATGACGAAGGCGACATTGCCCGGGCGCTTCGCCGTTCGGCACAGACCGGCGCCAATGAGGCCGGTCAGGAAATCGTGCGCCGCAATCTCGACGTCCAGCCCTCGATCACGATCCGGCCTGGCTGGCGGTTCGGCATCCTCGTCAACAAGGACATTGTCCTGAAACCCTATGAAGGAGGAGACCAGCCATGAGTGACATCAGTTTGAAGATCGGGGCGTTGCCCGACCGGACACCGCAGAAACTGACGGTGCTCGTCGATCCCCTGCTTGCGTCGGAGTTGGACGCGTATGCGCGGATCCATTCGCAGAAGTACGGGGCGGAAGTTTCGGCCTCGGCACTGGTGCCGCTGATGTTGGAAACCTTTCTGGCGAGTGACACTGGATTCCGGAAGGCAAAAAAATCTTGATCGCGACGGCGACGGATCATCGTCAGATTGTGGAGTATAACCAATGGCAGAAGGCAAAACCAGTGAAGCCGATTTCACCAGTGAGACAAGCTGGCTAACACCCAAACAGTGCGCCGACCTTACTGGGTGGACCGTGTCTGGTCTGGAAAAACGCCGGGTACGCGGTCAATGGCCCCCATTTTCCATACGCGCCGGTCGTCCGCGATATCCTGGAGACTATATCCGGCGGCAATTCGCCGAGGCAGTGGTGACCAATACCGTTCAGGCGTCGACTACCAGCGACAAATTTTAGCAGCCCCATGGTCATAATCGCGGCCCGGTGTGTTGACCGCGATTGAAGGTCTTCCAATTGGCATAATGCAGTAAGTATTGACTTTTACCGGCATTTTTGTATTTTGCCGGTAAATGACTATCCAAGAACTTCCTCTTGTCATCCAGACCAGTTACGCCGAGCTGCTGGATCAGCTGCGGCTGGCCACAGCGTCCGACTTTCCGGAAGGCTCGACCTTCCGAAAGAGAACCATCTCCGGCAAGAACTACTGGTACGTTCAGGAACCGACGACCCCACAGGGACGTCCACCGGAACGATATCTGGGTGTTGACACACCAGAGCGCCGTACCGCCATTGACAGCGCGATGAGTGCGAAGGCCCATGCCGATACGCGCAAGGCGATCCGTCGATCGCTTTCCGGCGCCGGCCTGCCCGAGCCAGATGGGCTGACGGGAGCCGTTATCGAGGCGCTCGCGGATGCAGGCGTGTTCCGTTTGAGGGGCGTGATTGTCGGCACAATCGCGTTCCAGACCTATGCCGGCCTTCTCGGTGTCAAGCTGCCGAGCGTCGCCATACGAACCGGTGATGTCGACCTTGCCCAAGACTATGGCGTGTCAGTTGCGCTCAATGATTCACTCGACGTCTCACTGATTGATGTCCTGAAAACAGTCGACGCGGCGTTCGCGCCGGTCCCCTCCCTTGCGGGCCCCAACATTGCAACAACGTACGCTCGCCCCGGTGGATACCGGGTAGACGTCCTGACGACAAATCGCGGCCCTGATCGGGACGCCCCAGTTAACCTGCCCAGCCTCAGATCCGATGCGCTGCCCTTGCGTTTTCTGGACTTCCTGCTGAGAGACACGGTCGAAGCAGCGATCCTCACGCGCTTCGGAGCACTCGTAAACGTTCCATCCCCGGAGCGGTACGCTGTCCACAAACTGATTGTTTCAACCATGCGGAAGGACACTGGCGAGAGTGCCGTAAAGTCCGACAAGGATATTATTCAGGCTGGCCTTCTCGTCGAAGCGCTCGTTGCCAAACGCAGGCAAGACGATCTGATCGGCGCCCTCAACGAGGCCGCCGCGCGAGGACCGGCCTGGCAGGAAAGGCTCAGCCAGGGCGCTGCACGCCTTGGGAATGAATCACGGGAAATCATTCAAACACTCCTGGAAGCAGACAACTGACCTGCTCTGTCAAAAATTTCGCCTCATACGGTGGAATTCTTGGAGGGGGTAATTCAATAGCCTAAAGCACCATAATGGTTGCGCACGGGGCCAAGCTTCGCTATTCCGGCTGCATTGTAACTCAGACGGTGGCTTATTGGTGGCTTGGCGTTTGGAGGTATTGCGGAAAGCGGGGTCCAAACCCACTTAATGCATTGTTTTTTAAGGGGTCTTGCGAAAGATTCGTTCCGCCAACTTTCTGGTTTGGGACCAGAGGGTCGTAGGTTCGAATCCTATCGCTCCGACCATTTCTTTCGCAGCGGTGAGGCTCATCAATGCAAGCGCGTATCTACAGACCTTCCAAGAGCGCCATGACGTCTGGCCGGGCCAAGACGAAAACCTGGGTTCTGGAATTTGTCGATAATGATGCAAAGCGTTCTGCTGACCCGCTGATGGGCTGGACCAGTATCGATGATACATCCGGCCAGGTTCGCCTGACCTTCCACACACGGGAACAGGCCATCGATTATGCGCAGAGCCAGGGCATGACCTTCACGGTCGAGCCGACGCATGAGCGCAAACGCCTTGTAAAGTCTTACTCGGCTAATTTTGACGCAGATCGCAAGCAACCCTGGACGCACTAGGGGGCTGCCGGCACAGTCCGGCCCCGTAGCTCAGCTGGATAGAGCACCCGACTTCTAATCGGACGGTCGCAGGTTCGAATCCTGCCGGGGTCGCCATGTATTGGTGACATCTGCTTGGGGTGCAATCAGCCTTCTTCAGGACGCGGGATGCACTCACCGGCTTCGTAGCGTTTCGTCATGCGGCTTTTCTGAAGGTCCAGGTGTGACAGGACATCTTCCCCGAAATCATATGGAATGAATAGCCGAGCCACGACCGGGGAGACGATCGTGACTTCCCGGCTAATGAATGGCGGCTGGGTCACCTTGCGTCCCCCAATTTCAACCTCCACCTTTTCGCCGCTCATCCGCTCCGGATTTTTCTCATAGCGGTAAAATCCGGACTCAATGGTGCAGCGCCACTCCGTCCGCGTGCTACCATCTGCGGCTTGTACAGGCCGCGCGACAGGTGTGTAGACGAAGTCCTGAGAGCCAAACCCATACTTGCCACAGGCTTTCAACTGGTCCTTTGCGCCGGGGAAATCGTAAAACGCCAGGATGATCGCCTCCTTCGCATTCTTCCCGTTCAGGTCTCCGCGATATTCCAGCCAGACCGAACTGGCGGGAGGCGTCGCCGCCAGTTCTTTATCCATGAATTCCAGCTTCTTGTCCGGAAAGAAGGTGATCTGCTGCAGAGTGACATGGCCATTGGCGTCTTCGAAATAGCCTGCCTTGATCTGGTGCGTGTCCCCCATCACACCGGCTTCGCAGAAGGGGATCTCGGCCCCCTCTTCGGCAAAAGCGCCTGGCGACATTCCGCATAATGTTGCCGCCAGGAGTCCGTAAAATGTCTTCATCGCTTGCGTCCCCACGCCAAAAAACACTGCCTGAAGCGACCTAGCTGACTTCCGCGCTGTCCATTTCCTTGGTCAGCTGTTCCTTCAGGTCACGCTTGATGAACTTGCCGCTGGCATTGCGGGGCAGCGCATTCAGGAACCAGATGTAGCGAGGCACTTTGTGCTTCGCCATGATCTCGGCGCAATGCGCGCGCAGGTCTTCTGCGGTCAGGCTTTCGCCCTCCTTCAGCACGACCGCCGCGCCGACTTCTTCGCCCAGCCGGTCATCCGGAACGCCAAACACGCTACATTCTGCAACAGCTGGATGGCGGTAGAGCGTCGATTCGACTTCCGCGCAGTACACATTCTCGCCGCCGCGCAGCACCATGTCCTTCTTGCGGTCGACAATGTAGATGAAGCCATCCTTGTCGATGCGCGCAATGTCGCCCGTGTGCAGCCAGCCATCGGTGATCGATTCCGCCGTCGCTTCGGGCCGATTGATATAGCCCTTGATGACGGATGACCCGCGCACCCACAGTTCGCCCACTTCGCCTTGCGGCACGGCTTCACCAAACTCGTTGACGCATTTTGTCTCGAAGTTTGGCATCGCCGGGCCGGCACTGTCGGGCTTGTCGACGAAGAAGTCTGCAGACACCGAGGTGATGATGCCGCATGTCTCAGTCATGCCATAGCCAGTGTTCGGGCGGGCCGTTGCCACCTGCGAATCGATCTTCTGCACCAGGTCCGGCGGCAATTGCGCCCCGCCCCCGCCCAGCGTCGCCAGAGTGGATGTATCAGTCTTTTCAAAGTCCGGATGATTGATCAGTTCCCGCGCCATGACCGGCACACCGCTCATCGCGGTGACGCCTTCCCGCTCGATCAGCTTCAGCGCCTCGCCGGCATCCCAGCGATACATCAGCACGATCTTGCCGCCAGCCGCCGTGATCAGATAGGCCGCGCAATTATTGGCCGTCACATGGAAAAGCGGTGTGGTGATCAGGCCGACTGGCACGGGCGGCTCTTCCGGGGGCTCTTCCCCTGTCGCCCATTGTGTCGCGAGCGCCGTGGAGGCGGCCGAGAACATCATGTTGAACAGATTGGCGACACAGCCCCGATGCGTCAGCTGCGCGCCTTTCGGAAAGCCCGTCGTACCGGATGTATAGAAGATACAGGCATCGGCATCCGGGTCGACCGTTACGGTTGGCAGATCTCCGCCATGTGCGATTACCTCATCCCATGGCGTCACATCATCCGGCACCTCCGGCAGGCGCACGCCGACCAGCTTGATGTCGTCTGTGTTCTCAATCTCCCGCACACGCTCCAGACGCTCGGAATCCACGAACAGCACCTTTGGTTCTGAATCCTTCAGGGCGTAGGCCATTTCCTCCGGCGTCCACCAGGCATTCATGCCCACAACCACGATGCCAACCGAGGCGCAGGACCAGTAGATCTGCATCCATTCGGGATAATTGCGCATCGCCACAGCCACACGGTCACCCGGCTTTACACCCTGCGCGAACATCCAGGCTGCCAGCGCATTTGTGCGCTGGTGCGTTTCGGCATAGGTCAGCGTCTCGCCTTCATAGACCAGATAAGGACGCTCAGCGTATTGGAGGGTCGACAGCCACAACTCGCGGATGCTGGGTGGGGCGTTCTTGTAAACGCGCAATGTGTTGCCCAGAACATCGGCCTCAACGATTTCAAAATCGCCGCCTGGACCTGTCAGTTCCTCACGTGCCTTCAGCAGTTCGGTATAGTGCATGCTTCCTCCGGATACTTTCGCCAGATCATACACAATGACGCTGCGTCAGGAATACCAGACGTGGGGGCAAGATGTGCGAACAGCGCAATACGGGAAGGCTTTCGCCGGAAACGCGTGTCTTGCCTACAGATCATCCCGCCGCGCGGGTCTGTCCGGCATGCAAGGCGCAGATCAGCGTGAAGAGGCGGCGAGACGTCTGAAAGTCGACCTCCACCTTGCCTTCGAGGCGCTCGGCTAGCAATTCCGAGCCTTCATTGTGAATGCCTCGCCGCGCCATATCGATCGCCTCGATCTGGTGCGGCGTCTGTGTGCGGATAGCATCGTAATAGCTGTCGCAGATCATGAAGTAATCGCGGATCACACCCCGGAACGGCCCCAGAGACAGGATGAAGGTATGCACTTCATTGCCCTTCTCGTCACGCACGGCAAAGACGAGACGACGCTCTATCTTTGACAGGACAAGCAGATAGGGCCCCTCATCCTTGTCGATCAGTTTGAAGGAATTGCTTTCCAGCAGGTCAAAGATCGCAACGCGCCGCTCATGCTCTGCATCGGGGCCGGAAGCGCCCAGCGTCTCATCGTCGATCTCGACACCGATGAGTCTGTCATTGCTCATCAGTCCGGTTCCCTGTTGGACCGGATGGACACAGACCGCGCATGGGCCGGCAGGCGTTCAGCCTCCGCCAGGCGCAGGGCCGCAGGCGCAAGTGCGGCAAAGCCCTCGGGGCTCGCGCGCTGGACACTCATGCGCTTCAGGAAATCGTACAGTCCAAGACCCGAAGAGAAGCGGGCCGCCCGGCTGGTCGGCAGAACGTGGTTGGAGCCCGTTACATAATCACCCAGCGCTTCGGGTGTGTGGTGGCCGAGGAACACGGAGCCTGCATGGCGGATGCTCGGCAACAGGGCATCCGGATCGGCAATCGCCAGCTCAAGGTGCTCCGCCGCGATCTGGTTTGCAATGTTTGCTGCAGTGGCCAGATCGGGCGCATCGACGATGGCACCGTGAGCGTTCCAGCTCTCGGCTGCGCGCTCACCCGTGGAGAGGGATTTCAACTGACTTTCCACAGACTTATCCACAGCCTTGCCCACAGACTTGTCCACGGTGATCAGAATGGATTGAGACGAGGGGTCATGCTCTGCCTGAGACAGCAGATCAGCAGCGATCCAGTCCGGGTTTGCTGTGCCATCCGCGATCACGAGAATCTCTGACGGGCCTGCAATCGTATCGATGCCGACGCGCCCGAAAACCTGCCGTTTCGCCTCTGCGACAAAGGCATTTCCGGGGCCGACAATCTTGTCCACCGGCGCGAGGCTGGACGTTCCGAACGCCAGCGCACCCACGGCCTGCGCGCCGCCAATCGGATAAAACTCATCCACGCCAGCCTTCACGGCGGCATAGGCAACCGCTGGGGCCAGCTGCCCCTCCGGCGCGGGCGCAACCATGACGATCCGGTCCACACCGGCAATCTTTGCCGGCACGACATTCATCAGAACCGATGACGGATAGCTTGCCCGGCCACCCGGCACGTAAACGCCGACGCTTTCCAGCGCCGTCCAGCGCCATCCGAGTTGCACGCCGGCATCGTCGGTAAAGCTGTGATCATTCGGGCGCTGCGCCGTGTGATAGGCCGCGATCCGGTCATGCGCATAATCAATGGCATCGCGCAGATCCTGCGGGCACTGCGAGGCCAGAAGGTGTAGGTTCACATTGTCCGATTGCAGTGTCGCAGGATCGATCTGCAGCTTGTCGAACTTGACGGTATATTCGGCCACGGCCTCACCGCCGCGCGCCTGAACATCCTTCAGGATGCCGGACACGATATCTGCCACATCATGCCCCGTGCCGCGCTCTTCCTTCAGGAAGGCGGCAAAGTCGCTTTGAAAAGCGGCGTGCGAGGCATCAAAGTGGCGGGCCATGATCTATCTCCGGCGCCGCTCGTGATTAGGCAGGTGGCGCGTGGGCCACACATAGTCGCTATCCAGCAGGGTTGCATCCAGTACTTCGACGTCGAGTGCTATTTCGCCATCGCCTGCGAACAGCAGCGTCACGGTTCCGCCCGGCGGTTCCTGAGACGGCGTGAAGGTAACCTGCAACAGCGACAGGATCATTTCCGGGTCAGCCTTGTTCACGGCGCGGGTTTTCACCTTCAGCACGCCATCAAAGGCCAGCAGAGACCGGATACGCTCGCCTTCCTTGGCGCGCTTGCCCTGGCTCTCCCAGCGATAGCGGTTCAGTTCCAGCGTGAACCGCCGGTGGCGGGACTCGTAATTCAGGTTTTCCGCCTTGACGACGCTATCCTGAATGGCCGCTGAAATGACTTCCAGATCCTCAACACTTTCGGCGAGGAGGCGAAGTGGTTTTACGTCAGCCATAACAGCCCCTTGAACAATCTATTCGTCTTCTCCCGACCGGCGCTCAATGCTTGCACCACAGGCATTAAGCTTCTCTTCCAGTCGCTCAAAACCCCGGTCCAGGTGATAAATACGGTTCACCACAGTCTCCCCCTCTGCGGCAAGCCCCGCAATCACCAGAGAGACGGACGCGCGCAGGTCTGTTGCCATCACAGGTGCGCCAGTCAATTGCGGAACACCTTTCACAATGGCCTCCTGCCCGCGCACCAGAATGTCCGCGCCCAGGCGCTGCAGCTCCGGCGCGTGCATGAAGCGGTTCTCGAAAATGGTTTCGCGAATGATGCTCGTGCCCTCTGACAGGCTCATCAGGGCCATGAACTGGGCCTGCAGATCTGTCGGGAAGCCCGGATGTGGCTGGGTCGAGACATTGACGGATTTCAGTCGCGTGCCATTGCGTACGATACGTACCGTATTGGCGGTCTCGTCTGCCTCCACCGTCACGCCGGCTTCTCTCAGTTTGGAGATCATCGCGCCCAGCGCAGCCACAGGTGCGCCTTCCAGCGTAACATCCCCGCCCGCTGCTGCCGCAGCCATGGCATAGGTGCCCGCCTCGATCCGGTCCGGCATCACGGCATGAGTCGTGCCGTTCAGCTTCTCAACGCCCTGAATGCGGATCTTTGACGTGCCCGCACCGGTAATTTTCGCGCCCATGGCGTTCAGGCAGTCGGCCAGATCCTCGATTTCAGGCTCCCGCGCAGCATTTTCCAGCACGGTTTCGCCCTCGGCCAGGGTCGCCGTAAGCATGGCATGCTCTGTCGCGCCGACACTCGGCATGGAGAAATTGATGTGCGCACCTTTGAGGCCATGAATAGCCGCAGCCTTCACATAGCCTTGCTCCACGCGCAGGTCCGCGCCCATGGCTTCCAGCGCCTGCAGGTGCAGGTCTACCGGACGCGCGCCGATCGCGCAGCCGCCTGGCAGGGACACTGTGGCATGACCAGAACGGGCAATCAGCGGGCCCAGCACGTTGAAGCTGGCACGCATCTTCCGCACCTGGTCATAAGGGGCGATTGTGCTTTTCAGCTCCGCTCCGTTCAGGTGGCAGGTCGACTCGCCCTTCGGCCAGTAGACTTCCACGCCCAGCGTTTCCAACAGCTGCGCAAGAAAGCGCGTATCTGCCAGGCTGGGCATATTGGTCAGCGTGATTGGCTGGTCCGTCAGCAGGCAAGCGACCATGAGCTTCAGCGCAGAATTCTTCGCGCCGGAAACCGGAATGCGGCCGTTCAGGTGAGCGCCGCCCTTGATGTGCAATCTATCCATGGAAACCGCTTATACAGCGCTTCGCGGCTTTGAAAGGGCCTGAATGTGGCAGGGACTGTACGATTTTATACAAGGCTTACTTATGCTTGGCGCCAGCAAGCAGGGTTCAGCGCCAGTACATCGTGAGACGACTTCATATATCTGACGTCAGCTATCGTGTTTCTTGTCCTTGCTCTCACTGGACTGGGCATCCTTCGCCTTGCGATTGGCCGCTTTCCTGCGCCTCAGATTTGCCCGCAAGGCCTCCGCCCGGCGGGCGGCTTTGTCGTCTGCTGTGCTCTTGTCTGTCATATGAGGTGTATTTCGCGCTGAAACGGTCTTTTCATGTCCGGCTTCATAAGCTAAAGCCCGCTTTCTGTTTCTGCAACGCCGCGGTAGCTCAGTGGTAGAGCGCATCATTGGTAATGATGAGGCCGGGAGTTCAATTCTCCCTCGCGGCACCAGCAGCAGGTTTCCAATACATCCTGAACTGAGCGTACGACCGTCTGGCCCTTTCGGTCCTAACGCACCTTGCGGCTGCGCTCCAGAACCGGCCGGTTGCCTTCAGCATTCAACATGCCGTTTGTTGGCGCGCCGCGTTGGCTGCCTTGAACCTGGCCGTCATGAGATGTCTCGGTCTCGAGATGCTCATGCCCCTGCTCGGTATCTGCGGACTGCTTTTCCTCAAGCGCGCGGCGGGCAATGTCGGCTTGTGTTGTCTTCTCTTGCTTCTGATTGCTCATGAGAGCCTCCCATCTGTTCTGTTTGGCTTGTGGGTAACTCATCAACGCAAAGAGATTCTGTCTGTTCCGATGCGGCCAGGAACTGACCGTGTCATTCATGCCGAACGGCGTGTCCATCTTGCCGATCGCGGCATAGAGCGGCGTCTTGTCCAGATTGCCCCAGATCATATAGCCACGACGCAGCTGTACCTGATTGCGGGTCAGGCCAGCGTCTTGCGCAGGGCCGTGGCCCAGCCCTGGCGCAGTCTGGCAGAAGTCGCGGCTTCCATCTTTGGCTCAAATGTGGTGCCGGGCACGTCACGCTCTGCCCAGTCTTCCGGCTGAAGCCAGCCAAGCTGGATCGCCGCCAGCGCTGCGGCGCCGAGGGCAGTCATCTCGCGATAGTCAGGCCGCAGAATCGGCCGCTCGCAAATGTCGGCAATGAATTGCATCAGCCAGTCATTGGCTACCATGCCGCCATCGACGCGCAGCTCCTTGATCGCCACGCCATCCGCCTCGAAGGCGTCCAGCAAATCGCGCGTCTGATAGGCGACGGATTCGAGGCCCGCGCGTACCAGATGTTCCGCCGTCGTCGCGCGTGTGATGCCGGTAATCGTACCCCGCGCATCCGCCGCCCAGTGCGGGGCACCGAGGCCTGTAAAGGCGGGCACGATATAGACGCCGCCATTGCTGCTCAGACCGGCAGCGACCTCTTCGGTTTCGTCGGCATCGGAGACAAGGCGCAGATCATCGCGCAGCCATTGCACAATCGTGCCTGCATTGAAGATGGAGCCTTCCAGCGCCATCGCGCCCTTGCCTGCCCCTTCATAGCCAACCGTGCCAAGCAAGCGGTGGGATGAATGCGGACGGTCTGCTCCGGAGTTCGCCACCAGGAACGCGCCGGTGCCATAGGTGATTTTCGCTGTTCCTGGCAGTATACAGGCTTGGCCGACCAAAGCTGATTGCTGGTCTCCTGCTGCAGACAGAATCGGCAGCGCCTTGCCGAACAGGCTCTCTTCGCTGGTACCAAAATCATCCGCATTCTGCCGAATATCCGGCAGCATGGACTCAGGCACCCCAAACAGAGCACACATCGCCTCACTCCAGCCGCCATCGTCCCCGAGGCCCAGGCGATAGAGCAGCGTGCGCGAGGCATTGGTCACGTCGGTGACGTGGGATGTGCCGCCTGTCAGCTTCCAGATCAAAAAGCTTTCCACCGTGCCAAAGGCCAGTTCGCCCGCCTCTGCGCGCTCACGGGCGCCGTCCACATTGTCTAGAACCCAGCCGATCTTCGTGCCGGAAAAATAGGGATCGATCAGCAGGCCCGTTTCGGCCTGCACAGCGGGCTCATGCCCATCCGCTTTCATCCGGTCACAGATTTGTGCCGTGCGCCGGTCCTGCCAGATGATGGCCGGGGCGAGGGGCTTGCCATTTGCCTTGTCCCAGACCAGCGTTGTCTCGCGCTGATTGGTGATGCCGATACCCGCGATCTTGTCCACACCGCCCGCCTGCTCAATCGCATCGCGGCAGACGTCCAGCGTCTTCTGCCAGATCTCCTCGCCATCCTGCTCCACCCAGCCATCATTAGGGTAGGTCAGCGGCACTTCCTTCTGGGCGACGGCGACCTGCTCCAGATCGCGGTCAAACACGATAGCCCGTGTCGAGGTCGTGCCTTCATCAATGACGAGAATATAGTCGCCCATGCATCCTGCCCTTTGCCTGTTTCAGGCAGGATGGACCGGGCGGCCTCATCTGGTCAACGCGCCATACGCTTTGTCCCGCGATCCCCGAACCACCAGAGCGTGGCCGCCGTTGCGGCAAAAGTCGCCGTCTCGACAATCTTGGCCTGTTCCGGCTCCGGTGCGCCCGTATAGACGAGCCAGGTGATCAGCCAGAGCAGCAGGGTCAGCACAGGCCGTGTCAGCGCCCGCACGGCATTCACCCAGGCATAGGAGTCGCCAATCGCGGCCTCGGCTTCGATGGATGCGGCGAGGCCTTTCCAACTGCCCGCCGTCTCGGCCTGGCGCACATCGGCTTCGGCGGCTTCTCGGCGCGCCTCCATCTGCAGGGTGACCAGCTGGGCTTCATGCTGCCAGCGCACCTGCTCATGCGGCTGCGACTGACGCTGTTCGAAATAGCCCGCGACCCGGCCGATCACCGTGCCGACCAGGCCAAACACGCCGCCCCCGGCTGCGCTCGCCGCCAGGCTGATTACCTCTCCCATAGCGCTTTGCTCCCCGAATAATACCAGCGGGCAGGTTTGCTGCGCCGGTCCAGATGAAGAAAATGACGGCCAAGGCCGATGCCGGTGAAACCGCGCTGCTCTGCCGCCGCCAGAAGCGCGAAGCGGTCATGCCAGGCCAGCGCAATATCGACGGCGATCTGCCGGTGCATGGAATGCGCGGCCCCGCCGACATGCGTATTCCAAAGCGCGCAACGATGCCCGGAATTGATGACCAGCGGCTGGCCCACCGCTGCCCGCAAAGCCTCCAGCGCATCCAGAAACTCCGGATCGTGCCAATACTCGCCGCCGCACAGCCGCCCGCCGCATTTGCAGGACAGCTCTCGTGGAGAGAAATGCGGCCACCGCCAGCCGCTTGTATCGAACAGGGTGAAAGATCGTATCAGCATGAGCGCAAAGCTCACACGGCCGCCTCTGCGCCGGATTCGATTTGCGCCAGAAAGGAAAAGGCCCCTGAAATCACTCGGACTTCAGGGGCCTTTCAGCATCAGATGCAGGGGATAAATCAGACCATTTGCGCAGGGATCGGCTTCGGAGAGAAGCTTTTCCCCTCTGCCAGCGCCGCACGCGCCTCATCATATTCGCGCTTCAGCTGGGCAACATAGTCTGCCGTCGGCATACGCTTCTGAATGGCGCCAATGCCCTGGCCGCAGCCCCAGATGTCTTTCCAGGCCTTGGCTTCCTGATTGCCGCCAGAGCCGAAATTCATCTTGCTTGGGTCGCTTTCCGGAAGATTGTTCGGGTCGAGACCTGCGCGGGAGATGGACGGCGCCAGATAGTTGCCATGTACGCCGGTGAAGAGGTTCGAGTAGACAATGTCGCCTGCCTTGGAGTCGACAATCATGTCCTTGTAGCCGTCGACCGCGTTGGCTTCGTCACAGGAGATGAAGGCAGAGCCCATATAGGCAAGGTCTGCGCCCATGGCCTGGGCTGCCGCGATGGCACCGCCATTGGCAATGGAACCGGACAGCGCCAACGGGCCGTCAAAGAACTGGCGAATCTCCTGAATCAGCGCGAAAGGTGACAGCGTACCGGCATGGCCGCCAGCGCCCGTGCAAACCGCGATCAGGCCGTCGGCGCCCTTTTCCAGTGCCTTGTGCGCGAAGACAACATTGATGATGTCGTGCAGAACGATGCCGCCATAGGAGTGGATCGCGTCATTCACTTCCTGACGCGCGCCCAGCGACGTGATCACGATCGGCACCTTGTACTTCACACACATCTCGACATCATGATCGAGACGGTTGTTCGTCTTGTGGACAATCTGATTCACCGCGAATGGCGCAGCGGGCTGATCAGGATTCTTCTCATTGTACTCAGCAAGCTCTGTCGTGATCCGGTCGAGCCATTCGTCCAGCACATGTTCCGGGCGCGCATTCAATGCGGGAAAGCTGCCGACCACGCCAGCCTTGCATTGGGCGATCACGAGATCCGGGTTGGAAATGATGAACAGCGGTGACCCGATAACGGGAAGGCGCATGTTCTGAAGAATGGGGGGCAGTGCCATGAGAGAATACCTCATTACCGAACAGGATACAGTTTACGTAAACGGAAACTAGCGGCTGGTCCATGCGGCACAAGCCGTTACGTTGGGGATACCTCTTGCCCTGACAGCAGCTTCAGGCCAGACTGTCACCCAATCCAGCACATTCACACAAGAAACCACCGAGGGAGAAAACGGAATGCGGAAAGCCAGCCTTATGTTTGGTAGCGCTATCATACTTGCCGCTCATCTTGCCGCCTGCTCAGGCGAAAAACCTGCAGCGCCTGCAGAGCAGGAGACGGTCACACAAACACCGCCGGTCGAAGCAGAACCGGTAGAAGACGCCTCTGCCACTAATTCGAAATATCTTGAGCAGCCGCTCGTCACGGAAATCTTCACGGCCGACCCGTCCGTGCATGTCTGGGATGATGGCCGCATCTATGTCTATCCCAGTCATGACTATGACGCCGGCATTCCGGAAGACGACCTCGGCAGCCAGTATGCGATGCGCGACTATATCGTCCTCTCCATGGATGAAGTCGGCGGTGATGTGACGATCCACGATGTCGCGCTCGATGTGGATGATGTGCCATGGGCCGCCCAGCAAATGTGGGCACCGGACGCGGCTCACAAGGATGGCAAATACTATCTCTATTTCCCGGCCAAGGATGAGAATGGCGTGTTCCATATCGGTGCGGCTGTTTCCGACAGCCCAACCGGGCCGTTCACGGCCGAACCGGAAGCCATTGAAGGCTCATTCTCCATGGACCCGGCTGTCTTCGAGGATGATGACGGCGAATATTACATGTATTTCGGCGGCATCTGGGGCGGCCAGCTGCAACGCTGGGCGACAGGCGAATACAATGACGATCCGAGTCTCAACACAGATCTGGTCAATGACGATCCGCTGACCAATGAGGATGAAGCTGGCCAACCAGACGATGTCGCGCTGATGCCGAAAATCGCCAAAATGGCTGACGACATGGTCTCCTTCGCAGAGGCTCCCAAGGATGTGATGATCCTCGACGAGAATGGCGATCCGGTAAAAGCCAAGGATCATGACCGCCGCTTCTTCGAAGCCGCCTGGGTCAATCGCATCGGGGACACATATTACCTGTCCTATTCCACAGGCGACACGCACAAGATCGTCTATGCGACAGGCGACAGCCCCTATGGCCCGTTCACCTATCAGGGCGTTGTCAATCAGCCGGTTGAAGGCTGGACCAATCACCACTCCATCTTCCAGCACAATGGCAAATGGTATCTTGCCTATCATGACGTGCAGCTGTCCGGGAAAAGCCATCTGCGGAACGTCAAGATTACGGAGCTGACCGTGAACGATGACGGCACCATCGAACCGGTAGACCCGATGCCAGGCGAATAAGCCAGGCAACACGGGAACACCTGAAAGCTGGCGGGTCTCTCGCCAGCTTTTTTCATTTGTGGCGCAACCCTTTCTCGGCCTGCGCGTTATGGCCCCGCCGCTTCAGCGGCCATAACAAGGAGACGCCCCATGAATTCAGCTCGACGCCGCATCCTGCTTGCAGGTGGCACCGCCATGCTGGCCACATCTCTTTCCGCCTGCGGAACCATCCTTTATCCGGAACGCAAAGGCCAGAGGAGTGGCCGTATCGACCCCTCCATTGCCATTCTTGATGGCATTGGCCTTCTTCTTTTCCTCGTACCGGGCGTGATCGCCTTCGCAGTGGACTTCTCCAACGGCACCATCTACCTGCCGGGCACTCAGGCGTCAGCCGAGACGAATGATGAGATCCAGACGGCGCGCTTCAAGGGCGAGCTAACGGAAGAAAAACTCGATACGGCCTGGAACGAGACTTATGGCGATGCAAAGCCATTCGAAGTCTCCCAGCTGGAGCGGTATCCGATCCGCAACCAGTCCGACATTTCATCCCTGATTGGTCACCTGTCCGCGTCGAATTACGCACGCGGCTAAATTGTCATGCATCTGCCGGCTGACCGAGGGTCCCTCAACCCCTGGTCAGCCGGTCCTGCATCATCGCCAACCAGCTCTGCTGGCGATGCAGCATGGATATGACATCATCCGGATCCCCACTCTCCAACAGTCCGTCAATGGCGACACTAGACACCTGCGTGTGACGCTCCATGAAGTCCTGCGGCAAGTGGCGTTTCATTGCATCAGGACGTGCAGACAGACGGGGCTGGAAAGTGAGAAGTTTGGCTGACATCACTTCGCTCCAATTTGCGAATAATTCTCAATCGCACACTTATGCGGTCTCAGTCAAGCGACCTTTCGCCCCTGACGCATCGGAAACAGTTCACAAACCCCATCTGTTCGGCATAAATGCCGGCTCATGGCAGACGACATCCTTTCCCTGAGCAGCAGCTTCCCCGATGCGACCGAGGCCGATTGGCTCGCAAGCGTCGAAAAGGCCCTTAAGGGCCGCGGCATTGATTCGATTACGCGAAAGACGGCGGACGGGCTGGAAATTCATCCCCTCTACCGCGAGAGCGACTTTCCTACGGCCTCCGATCCGCTCGGCACGCCAGGTGAGGCGCCCTATCTGCGTGGGCCAACAGCCGCGCCGGACAAATTCATGCCCTGGGACATCCGCCAGGCCTTCACGCATCCGTCGCCGCATGTGACGAATGAAGAAATCCTGCGCGATCTCGAGCGCGGCGTGATGTCGATTGAGCTGAAACTGGATGCGACAGGTCGCAACGGCGTTCAGATCACCACGCTGAACGAGATGAAAGCCGCGCTGGATGATGTACGCGCAGACATCGCCACCATCGCGCTGGACCATGCCGCAGGCGCCGGAGCGCAGGCCGCAACGCTTCTCGCGCTCTGGGGACAAAGCCAGGCCGATTCCCAAAGTTTGAAACTCGACTTCAACATGGACCCGCTCGGCAATCTGGCCCGCACCGGCAATCTGGAAGGCGGCCTGAACCCGACCTTTGCCCGCTTTGCCGAAACGCTTGAACAGCTGGGCAAGGCCTATCCGAATGCCGGTTTTGTGCGCATTGATGCCCGCATGGTGCATGAAGCCGGCGGCTCTGAAGCCCAGGAACTCGCGGCCCTCATTGCCAGCGCTGTCGACACGCTGCGGCGCCTCGACCACCGCACAGATATTTCCACACTAATCCCGCGGATGAGTTTCGCTGTGGCGCTGGATTCGAATTACGGTATCGGCGTTGCCAAACTGCGCGCCGCCCGTCGCCTCTGGGCCCGCTGTCTCGATGCGCTGGGCCAGGACGCCGTGCCGATGCGCCTGCATGCAACAAGCTCTGCGCGCATGCTGACACGTTATGATGCATGGACGAACATGCTGCGCAACACCGGCGCGGCCTTTGCGGCAGCTGTCGGCGGCGCAGACATCGTGACGATCCGGCCCTTCAACGAAGCCC
>Ga0209578_10001443_pt1 | contig 22181 bp, 20 predicted proteins | sample tdAd472_FD_187127 | JGI IMG/M metagenome (GOLD analysis project Ga0209578, IMG submission 187127) | Marine sediment microbial communities from the Atlantic coast under amendment with organic carbon and nitrate - tdAd47.2 (SPAdes)... | ecosystem: Environmental > Aquatic > Marine > Coastal >...
GAACATGTCGGCAAACGCGTTGGGCCTTGGCAACGCCGCCACCCCCTTCGGCATCCGCGCCATGCAGGAGCTGGACAAGCTCAACCCCCACAAGGGCACGGCGACAAACGCGATGGCGCTTTTTCTCGCCATCAACACGTCCAGCGTCACGCTGCTTCCCACCGGGGTCATCGCGCTCCGGGCGGCGGCAGGGTCGACGGACCCGGCCGGTATCCTGCCGACAACCTTGGTGGCGACGATTTGCTCGACGACGGTCGCCATCCTGGCGGCAAAGCTCTATCAGCGTTTTTCTACCGTACCGGCCGCCGCCGGTGACGCGGCGCCCGAGGCGCTGCCGGAAACGGCCGAAACGGTCACGGACGCCTATCCCGGATGGGTTTCCGCTCTTGTGCTTGCCGGCATCGCCGGCCTCGTGCCGCTGACGATTTTCTGGGGCAAGGCAATCGCGCCCTGGATCATCCCGGGCCTGATGGTGGTGCTGCTGGGGTTCGGCTTTGCCCGCGGCGTGCGCATATACGAGGCCTTCGTCGAAGGGGCACGGGACGGGTTCAAGGTCGCCATCCGCATCATCCCCTATCTGGTCGCCATCCTGGTCGCCGTCGGCATGTTGCAGGCAAGCGGAACCATGGCGCTGCTGATCGGCGCCATCGGCCCCCTTACGACCAGTTTCGGCCTGCCGCCCGAGGCCCTGCCGATGGCACTCCTGCGCCCGCTTTCCGGCTCCGGCGCCTATGGCATCCTGGCGGCCATCCTCCAGGACCCGGCCATCGGCCCGGACAGCTATACCGGCTATCTGGTCAGCACCTTTCAGGGCACGACGGAAACGACCTTTTACGTGCTTGCCGTCTATTTCGGCGCCGTCCAGATACGCCGCGTCCGCCACGCCCTGGCCGCGGCCTTGACGGCGGACGTGGCCGGCATCGCCGCCGCCATCGCCATCTGCCTCTATCTCTTCGGATAATCTGCCCCGCCCTCGGTTCCAAAATCCGGCCAGCTGCGATAGGCTGGCCGCAACGCCGCCCCGAACCGAAAAAGGGCAGCCAAAAAATATCCAGGGAGAGGAAAACCCATGTTGCAGACCCTTGGGCAAATTCTGCCCGCAAGCGCAAAACGCTTCGGCGACAAGACGGCGCTGATTTTTGAAGGCCGGTCGTTCAGCTACAACGAGCTAGAGAAACTTTCGAACCAGCTTGCAAATGGCCTTCGCGACCTTGGCGTTACGAAGGGCAATCGCGTTTCGATTTATGGGCCGAATTGCTGGGAATGGCTGGTTGCCTATCACGCCATCGCCAAGCTTGGCGCCGTGCTCAACCCCATCAACGTCATGCTGACCCCCAAAGAAGTTGTCTACGTCGTCAACGATTGCGGCGCCAGCGCGCTGATTGCTTCCGCCGACAAAGGCGAGGCCATCCTTGCGAACAAGGGCGACATGTCACTCGACAACATTATTCTGTTTGGCGACAACCCGCCGGCAGGCGCCATGGGTTTTGATGACGTGCTGGCGAAGGGCAAGCCGGAGTTCGATCCGGTTCTTGTGCCCACGGAAGACCTTGCAACCATCGGCTATACGTCCGGCACGACCGGGCACCCGAAGGGCGCCATGCAAAGCCACCGGTCCATCCTGTTAAATCTTGCGCTTACCACAAACATGCACGTTAAGACGGCAGACGACGTAGTGGTAACCGCACTTCCCTGCCCGCATGTTTATGGAAACATCGTCGTGAACGGCGCGTTCTTCATCGGTATGACGGTCGTGCTGCTGCCCCGTTTCGAGGAAAAGCTTGTTCTGGACGCCATTGAAACCCATCGGGCGACGGTGTTTGAAGGCGTGCCGACAATGTACATGTACATGTTGAACAGCCCCGAACTGGCAAAGCACGACGTCTCCTCCCTCACGCGCTGCACGGTTGGCGGCCAGACGATGCCGGCGGCAAAGATGAAAGAGGTCGAAGAACGCTTCGACTGCCCGTTGCTGGAACTCTGGGGCATGACCGAACTTGCCGGTGCCGCCACAACGAACCCTTTCTATGCCGAAAACCGCCATGGCTCGATCGGGCTTCCCTTCCCGGGCGTGCTGGCCCGCATCGCCGACGTCGAAGACGTGGCCAAAACCATGGAAGCCGACGAAGTGGGCGAATTGATGATCAAGGGGCCGCTTGTCATGCTCGGCTATTACGGAAACGAAAAAGCGACGAAGGAAGCAATCGAACCCGATGGCTGGATGCATACCGGCGACGTCGGCAAGATGGATGCGGACGGCTATCTTTATATCGTCGATCGCCGCAAGGACATGATCCTGACCGGCGGGTTCAACATCTACCCGGCCGAGCTGGAACGTGTGATCGCCGCCCACCCCGCCGTTGCCATGGTTGCCGTCGGCGGCCAGGCGGATGAAACGAAGGGCGAAATCGCAAAGGCCTATATCGTGCTGCGCGACGGCGCAAAAGCCGATGCCGACGCGATCATCGCCTATTGCCGCGAGCATATGGCCGCCTACAAGGTGCCAAAGCGCGTCCAATTCGTAGAGGATTTGCCAAAGACAAGCACCGGCAAGGTCATGCGGCGCGAGTTGAAAACCCTTGATCCACCTGAAGAACGGGAAGGCGCCTAAGCGCGGCGCGATTACGCCGTTCGCACCGGGATCTTCAGATAGGAAACGCCGTTCGCCTCCTCTGGCGGGAAGGCGCCAGCGCGCATGTTGACCTGGATCGAAGGCAGGATCAGCTTGGGCGCCGCAAGCTCCTTGTCGCGTGCCTGCCGCAATTTCACGAACGCTTCTTTTGAAACCCCTTCGTGAATATGAACGTTCTTTGCGCGTTGCTCGGCAAGGGACGTTTCCCAGACATATTCCTTTCGTTCAGACGTTCCATAATCGTGGCACAGGAACAGGCGGGTATCCGGTGCAAGTTCATCAAAAAGGCGATGGATCGAATCATACAATGCGTTCGCATCTCCGCCCGGAAAATCCGTGCGCGCCGTTCCGTAATCCGTCATGAACAACGTGTCGCCAACAAAGGCCGCGTCGCCGATCACATAGGTGACGCAGGCTGCGGTATGGCCCGGCGTCGCAAGGACGCGCCCCTCCAATTCGCCAATTTGGAAAATCTCGCCATCCTTGAACAGATGATCGAATTGGGAGCCGTCCGTCTCGAAATCGGCTTCGGCGTTGTAGAACCCCTTGAAGAAGGCCTGCACCTTCCCCGCGTCCGCGCCGATGCCGATCGGCGCCTTCAATTGTTCCTGCAGATAGGCGCTGGCCGTTAAATGATCGGCATGGACATGGGTTTCCAAGATCCAATCCACCTGCAAGCCCTTTTCACGGACATAGGCGAGGATTTTATCGGCCGAGCCGGTGGCATATTTTCCGGAGCTTTGGTCGTAATCCAGAACCGAATCCAGGAGGACCGCGTGGCCGGTTTTTGGGTCCGCGATGACGTAGGAAATCGTGTAGGTCGCCTCGTCGAAGAAGCCTGTTACCTCGGGTTTCATGGCGCCCCCTCCTTTTCGTTTTGGAACCTGTTTGACATTATATATTAGTATTTGCTAAATTAGCAAGTATGAATATAGAGAATTTGGAAACCGCCGCCGGCGCCGCAAGCGATCTGCTGCGGGTTTTAAGCAACGAAAAGCGGCTGCGTATCCTTTGTCAACTGGTGGAAGGCGAAAAGGCCGCGGGCACGCTGGCACCGCTGGTGGGCTTGCGCCAATCCGCCCTTTCCCAGCATTTGGCCCGGCTTCGCCGCGCAGGCATCGTCGCGACCCGCCGCGAGGCGCAAACGATCTATTATTCCCTGGCCAGCAAGGAGGCGGTAAAAGTGATCGAACTTCTTTACGCCCTCTTTTGCACAGATGCGGAAAAGAGGGACCCGCGACCCCGTGTCTCTCATACAAAGAAAGGTTGATCCCAAATGCCGCCAATGGACGAGCGTATTCAGGAAATCGAGCCCGCAACCATAAAAGCCTGGCTTGAAAGCGGCGAAGCCATGCTTGTCGACGTGCGCGAAACGGGCGAATACGCCGAAGCCTGCATCCCGGGCGCCATCCTGCACCCCCTTTCCAGCTTCAATCCGTTTCAACTGCCGCGCGAGGCCGGCAAGAAACTGGTCCTCCATTGCGCAAGCGGCATCCGGTCCCTACAGGCGGCCGAGCTTTGCCTCGCCGCCGGCTTCGAGGAAATTGCCCACGTAAAGGGCGGTATCAAGGCCTGGCAGGCCGCCGGATTTGAAACCGAAGAAGGCGCCAAGCCTTAAAGCAGCACGGGCAATTTTATGCGAGAAATAGCCTTACTGATTCCACCCCTGCTCCCCCTTTGCCTGCTTGCGCTAGCGTTAACATTCCCCCTGCTGCAACGGCTCTTTCCTCGAGCAGTGACCGCTTTAAGCCAAACCTCTTTTCCCATAGCCCCCCTTGGTCTTGGTCTGGCGATCCTTTCCTTCCTGGTTTTGCTCTTAAGCCTATGGGCAACAGGGCGAAGCCATCCCAATCTTATCGGCGGCCTGCTGCCATGGAACGATGCCGCCGGATATTTTTATGGCGCAAATGCGCTGCTGGATAGCGGTGAGTTTACCAGCTGGAGTCAACGCCGCCCGATCTACACGTCCCTTCTTGCAGGCTTTCTTTCCCTTACCGGCCGAGATTTTCAGCTTGCCTTGCTCGTCCAAGGCACGTTCGCAGGCGCGATTGCTTTTTTTGTCGCCCGGACCGCTTCGCTCAAATTAGGAATCGCGGCTGGCTTCCTGGTTTTTGCCCTGCTCTTTTCCTTTGCCCAAGAACACGCACCCCTGACCATGACCGAGAATGCGGGCTTCTTCTTTGGCGCATTGGGGATTGCCTTTCTTTGGCTTGGCGCTGAAAAGCCGCATGCAGGCTGGTTCGCGGCCGCAGGCCTTTTTCTTACATTTGGCCTGCTTGCCCGGGCCGGTGCCTTCTTCGTAATCCCGCTTCTCTTCCTTGCGATCGGGTTTGCCTATCGCGATCAATGGCGAGTCGCTTTGCGCTACGCGCTTGGGTTTCTCACCGGTGCCGGTCTTGCCGTTTTGCTGAATCAGGCGATGTACTGGTTTGCTGGTGACAACACGAACATGCCCAATGCGAATTTCAGTTACGTCCTCTATGGGCTCGCCGCTGGCGGCAAGGGCTGGCAGCAAATTTATGTGGATCATCCGACCATTTTCCATGGCGGAGAAGGCATTGTCGCTAAGACAATTTACGCGCTTGCCTTCGAACGAATCGTTGAAAACCCGTTTGATTTTCTAGCCGCCTACGCGCAAAAGCTACCTCACTCAATTTTAGTTCTTTTCGATTACCTGCCTTCTTTTTTTCACGTGCGGCGCCTGTTTGCCGTTTTTTGGCTGGTCGGCCTATTCGTTGCCTTTCGAAACCGGCGAGAACCCTATGCGCTTTTCCTGCTTGCTGCAGCAGCGGGTGTCGTTCTTTCCGGTCCCTTCCTTGCCGATGTTGGCAGCCGCATTTATGCCGCAACCATTACGCTAGATGCCTTGTTAGCTGGCCTCGGTTTCTCCGCGATCGTCGCCTGGTTAGAAAAGGCGACGCCACAAGAAACATCTATATCAAATACGGAGACCGGGCTTCCCGCGCAGCTAATCGGCACAGCCGCCATCCTGTTTGGCCTAACTTTTTCTGGAGTTTTTCTTTTTCCGAACCCTACGGCCAAAGCCTTACCAAAACTGACATGCAATCAAACGGAAATACCGATTATGCTCCGCCTTGGCAGCGAATCGTCCCTTATTGCCTTACGGGCCAAGCCGTCCTTCACGCTTTTCCCACCACAAGTTTCCCATGGCGATTTCGCAGGCCTGCTCCCCCCTGGAACCCACCTTCGCGAAAAGCTGGGCCAATTGCCGCCTGAAACGACGCTTATTTACGGCTATGCCAAAAAGACGATGGGGCGCGGCAAGCCAGTCTGGATCGCCTGGCGGACGGAAACCCTGCCCGAGCGCGGAAGCCTCGTTGGCTTTTGCCTGAAGCCCGGCCACCATCCGCTGCTTGGGGAAGATTTTCGCGAACCGGCCAGCGTCCGCGTACTGGAATAGGGCTTATTGCCGACGCGACCAGAAACTTGCCAAAAGCGCTCCGGACAAATTGTGCCAAATGCTGAAAAGCGCGCCAGGAAGGGCGGCGGCGGCGGAAAAATATTGCACCGCCAAAGCAACGCCAAGGCCGGAATTTTGCATGCCCACCTCGATCGCCAGGGTGCGGCGCGTCGCTTCATCGAAGCCAAAGAGGCGCGCAAGGCCGTAGCCTCCCACCAGCCCAAGAAAATTATGCAAGATGACGGCGGCCGCAATTGCGGGGCCAAGGCTGGCCATGGCATCGCGGTTAAGGGCAACGATAATGGCGATGATCAGCACGATCACGGCGACCGAAAGAAACGGAAACACCGCCTTGGCGCCACCCAAACGCGCGCCCACAAAATGATTTAGCAAAACGCCTAGTATAACCGGCACAAAAACAATTTTTAGAATGCTTAGAAGCATATCCATAACCGGGACCGCGACGCTCTCGCCAACGTAAAGCCAGGTAAGCGCCGGCGTCACAAGGACCGCCAGCAGGGTGGACACCATCGTCAGCGTGATCGAAAGTGCGACGTCGCCGCGCGCAAGATAGGCGATCACGTTCGATGCTGTCCCGCCCGGGCAACTACCGACAAGCACGACCCCTGCCGTCAGCATCGCGGAAAGACCAAAGCCGGTCGCCACCAAAAAGCCGGCCAACGGCATGACGATAAATTGCAGCCCTACCCCGAAAAAAATCAAAAATGGGCGCCTGGAAACCTCGAGAAAATTTTCCGGCGTCAACGTCATGCCCATCCCGAACATAACGAGACCCAACAGCGGCACGATGGCACCCTTCAAGGGTAGAAAAATAGAGGGAAAGCTGTAGGCCAGCACCGAACCAAGAATGGCCCAAAGCGGGAACAGACCCGTCAAGCGCGCAATCATGCCGCTATCAAACGGCTTCGATGCATTCTTCTGGAAGCGCAAAAACATTTCGGCTTGAGCCTGGCGGCACCCAGGCTTGAAGCCATTTTTCCTCCATCGGCAGCGCCTGCCCATGCCGTTCGTCAACCAGGCCGTAGCCAACCGCGCCAAGGATGGCAAGCAAACGGCCAAGGGTTTCCCCCTTGTCTTCCAATACGTAAGGCGCCAATTCCATCACGATGGCCGGGCGAAGCTCGCGCAACATTTTCGTAGCGCCAGAAAGCACCGCGCATTCATATCCGTCAACGTCCAGTTTTATGAAATCAACGCGTGTGATTTCTTTCTTGGCAAGATATGCATCCAGACTTGTCGTGGAAGCTCCTTCCGTCGAAACGTGGCGCCCGCGTGCAAGCGGGTGGATATCTTCCCGTGCCGGTGCAATGGGCCAACTGGCCATAATTCCCTCTGGCAAAGAAGCCTCCTCCGATTCGACAAGCATGACCTGTTCGGCAACGACGCGATCGGCAAGTCCAGCGTTCAAGGCAATGTTTCTTCGCAGCTTGCCGTATGCCCAGGCCGTTGGCTCGAATGCGAAGACCTTCCCGCCCGGACCCACCTGCACCGCAAGCGGCAGCGCGTGGGCGCCAATATTTGCGCCAATGTCCAGCACGACGGCGCCCGGTTCGATGAAACGTCGGCACGCCGTCTGGGTGCCACGCTCGAACGCGCCAAAAATGAAAATTGCACAATCGATCCCCTCTTCGAGATCGAGATGCCAGCGCAATGCGCCCCTTGTTACCTTGGCTTCCGAACCACGGCCGAAGGCCTGACGAAATTTAAGCATCGGCCATTGCGCAAGCCGTAGCAGTGCAATCTTCCGCTTTGTCGTCAACAACGGCATAGCTGGCCCTTAATTATCGAAAACTTGTCTGGTTTTAACGGCAATTTTGTGCCCCCACCAGTAGAAACCTTTCTTGTCCCGATTCCCATCAAAGACCAAAAGGTTTAGAATACAAGTCATGCGCTTTTTTCATCTTTGTCTTTTGAGCCTTTTCTTTTGCTTCACAAGCCTTGCTTTCCCTGCTTTCGCAGAGGAAGAACGCGGCACCTATAACCTCATCATCGAAAACGACCGCCTGGTGAACACGGACCGGCATTACACGCATGGAACGCGCCTTTCCTGGCTTTCGCCCGCCGACGACGTACCGGAATGGGCACGCGACATCGCCGGATACCTGCCGCCTTTCCGCAATGGCAGCACCTTGCGCATCGGCTATGGGATCGGACAGAGCATCTTTACGCCGGAGGATACCGACGCGCGGGGGCTTATCCCTGAGGATCGCCCCTATGCAGGCTGGCTTTATGGCTCGATCGCCCTCGTTGCGGACACGGGCCAGCGGCTGGATAGCCTCGAGCTTGATTTCGGCATGGTGGGGCCGGCTTCCCTTGCCCGGGACGTGCAAAATAATTTTCACGATTGGATCGGCGTCAGCCGCTCGAACGGTTGGAACAACCAGCTTGAGAACGAGCCCGGCGTCGTCCTGTACTTTGAACGCAAATGGCGAAAACTGAGGGAATTTTCCGCGCATGGGCTGGGCGTCGATCTGACGCCCCATGTCGGCGGCAGCGTCGGCAATGTTTTCACCTATCTGGCTAGCGGCCTGGCGGTCCGGTTCGGGGAAAACCTGCCGAGCGACTACGGCCCGCCCCGCATCCGGCCAAGCCTGCCCGGCTCCGGCTTCTTCGTGCTAGAGGACGGGTTTGGCTGGTACGTTTTCGCCGGCGCCGAAGGCCGCCTGATCGCGCGCAATATCTTTCTGGACGGCAACAGCTTCTCCAGCAGTCACGACGTTTCCAAGAAAGCCCTGGTTGGCGATTTTCAAATTGGGGTTGCGCTTACCTTCAGCAGGTTTCGCATCACCTTCAGCCAGATTTTCCGCACACGCGAGTTTCGCGGCCAATCCCAGCCGGACCGGTTTGGCGCCGTTAGCCTTTCCGCAAAATTTTAGATGCCCGCACACAAGACCCGAGGCCCTTCGCCGACACGCAAACCAGCCGCTGCGCTTTTCAGGTTTACGCACGAAATATTAGGCAGGCGCGCTGGCAATCGCGTAATATTTACATAAGTAGCCAGGCATTTCCGCTCATCCACGTTGGGGAGAGAACATATGGAACTTCCGTTGCAGATCACCTTTCGACACATGGATCCGTCCGAAGCGGTGGAAGCAAACATCCACGAGAAAGCGCAGAAGCTTGAGCGCTTCTTCGACCGCATTACGAGCTGCCGCATCGTCATCGAAGCGCCGCATCGCCATCATCACAAGGGCAAACTCTACAGCGTGCGAATTGATATATCCGTTCCGGGCAAGGAGCTTGTCGTCACCCATAATGGACCTAAGAATCACGCCCATGAGGACGTCTATGTGGCGATCCGGGATGCCTTCAGCGCCGCGGCTCGGCAATTGGAAGACCACGCGCAAAAGAACGACCCGAAAAAGCGGAAGTCGCACGAAGCCTCCTAATCCCGCCGCTGCTTTGGCGCGGTCCAATCGCTAGGACGGCTTAAAAAGTTGTCTGAAGGCTGAAGAAAAACCGCATGCTGTTGTCTCCTTCCGTGAAGACAAGCCGCGTAAGGGGCAAGGCGGCTTCAAAATTTGCCGTCATCTTCTCAAAAACCCAGGTGCGGATTCCAACCCCGGTGGAACTCAGCGAATTCCCGCGCCCATCTTTGTCCCAGACCGCCCCCAAATCATAGAAACCATAAAGCTGGTAGCTTTTTATGAACTTCCAGGCAACGGAGCGGCCGTATTGAAGCTCCAGGATACCCCCCACCCCGTCGACCCCGGTCAATTCGGATGGATCGTAGGCGCGGCCGAAACGGCTGCCGCCGAGGCGAAACTCTTCGCTTGAAAGAAGGGCGTGCGAGGATCGCTGGCCGGCGACAAAGAGGCTCAAGCCGATTTCATTCGTAATCTTTTGATAGCGATACGCATCCGCCGTCATTTTCGTGAAATCGCTACGCCCCCGAAAACGCGAAAGATTGGATGCGCCTTCCTTCGATTCGCCCAGGATTTTAAGCCCACGGCTAATCTCGAGGCCGATCTGGTTCGCACCGCTGAACGCCTTCCCAAGAAGAACGTCTCCGAAATAATAACGCCCACCCAGTCGCAGCACCCGGAGACGGTCGTCAAAGGTTTCGAAGCCAAGCTGTTCTTCATCGTAATTCAGATAATCGAAGCGCCCATGAAGGTAGAGGCTTTCCGCCCGCGAGCGGATCAAGGGATGCCGCACTTCCAGGCTTACGCGTGTGCCCATACTTTCCAGGCCGAAGACTTCCAGGTCTGCTCCGGAATCGATAAAGCTTTGGGAGCCCGAAAGGACGATTTTGGTGCCATCGGAACCAATCGACTGTTCGTGCTGACCCTCGAAATAGAGGAGCTCATCCGGTGAATCCGGAATCGTATAGAAGGTAAGCCGGGTCCGCTCCAGCATGCCGAGGATCGAATGGACATCCACGGCGACATAGCCCTCCAACCGCCCGACGTCGGGCGTGCCCCGATTGTCGAGGCCGGCATAGCCTTCCACCGGATCGTGGTGAAGGGTCAGATGAAGCGCATAGGTCCCCGCCTCTTCATCCAGCGGGCGCAATGCGGAACGCATCCATAGACCTGGAAGGTCGTTCAGAAGGAGGATCGTGCGCTCAAGCGCCGCAAGGGTCGTCGGGCGCACGCTTGTGAGGTTTGCCGCATAGCCCTCGAGCAGCGCCTTCCCGCCCGGGGCATCCCCATCGAAGACAACCTGCTCGACATAGCCTTCGATGACGCGAATCCGCAAAACACCTTCATCCAGGCTTTGGGGAGGCGCCACCGCCTGGGAAAGCACGTAGCCCGCCTCGTGGTATTTCTTCGTAATTGCCGCGAGAAGGGTTTCCACGTCCGCAAGCGAAATCGCGCGGGCAAGAAAATTCGCATAAAGCTCGGCAAATTCCGGGGCGGCGAACACGCTTGCCCCCTCAATTTCAATCTTTTCAAAGACGAAGGTTTCCAGCGCCTCCGCGGATGGCGCAGCAATTCCCGGTGTTTCGATCGCGTCGATTTTGGCTGGCGCGCGCTCCGGCTTGACCAGCCGCTTTTCGATCTGGCCTGCCTCGGAAGAGGGCCGGCTCTGTTGCGCCTCCGCCTCGGCCGCAGCGGCAAGGCTTCCCAAAACGCAAAGGGCCATCAAGACACGGCGACTTCCGAGCCCCGTATCCTTAACAAAATCCCGGCCCTTTTTGCCCAGCTTGGTAAACACTCGCCCCTCTTGCCCAGGGTTTCAACGCATCCAACACTATAAATATTAATGAACATTAAAGAAGCGTTAATAGGAAAAATTTTAAATAAATTAAAGACAAAACCCAAATAAATCTGAATCGAAACTTATTGAAAACTTCTCTTTATTTGAGCCTTATTGCCCACTACCGAAGCCCTCAATGGAAGTGGGAACAAGACGATGTGGAACTTGGGCAAAAGAGTTACGCGTTTCGCCTTGCTGGCGACCTTCGTGCTTGCCGGATTTGGCGCTGCGGCAGAAACCGCTTACGCCGATGGCCGGGGCCTTCGCGGCGACCGGCAAATTGCGGCGGCAGACGGCGCTTCCCGCGATGGCGCCCTGGCGCGTCCGCAAACCACACGAAATTCCGGCGGCGCGGCGGCCACCCAGGCAGGAAACGCTGCCGGTGTGCCCGGAGCCACTTGGCAGGAAAATGGCGAATCTTTCGTGAACGGCATGCCCGAGACGGCCAAGGAGACCAAAGTCGCCTCCAGGGACGCGGGCCGCGATACGAACGCCGCCCAGCCCAAGGCCTGGTCCGTTACGAAGCATATGGGTGACGTCCGGGTCCGGGTTGCCAAGGGCGCAACCTGGAAGCCGCTGACGAAAGCGGCCCTGACCATCGCCCCTGGCATGCAGGTAAAAACCGGCCCCGACGGCCAGTTCAGCCTGAAACAGGGCAAAGACATCATCACCGTTTCACCGAACAGCGAGATCGAAGTTCCGACGAAGGGGGATAACAACATTCTGCAAGCGCTCGGCAAGGTGCTTTTCGACATGGAGCGCCGGCCGGAACGGCGTTTTTCCGTCGGCACGCCCTATCTGGCTGCTGTGATCAAGGGCACCATCTTTACGGTGACCGTCGACGCGCTGGGTAGTTCCGTCGATGTCCATGAAGGCGCGGTGCAGGTCTCCTCATTGAAAAGTGGCAATGCGACGATCGTACGCCCTGGCCAGAAAGCAACCGTAACTTCAAAGGCCAGTGGCCGGCTTACCGTCGGAAAAGGCACGTTGCTGCCGAAAAAGGCGGCGTCGCCACAGGCCGCGCTGCCGGAAGAGAAGAAGTCCGATAAGAAGCAGGCGAAGGTTTCTTCGCAAGGCTCCGAAAAGACCGGCACGCAAGTGGCCGCGCTTGGCACAAAGGGCAAGAGCGGAAAAAACAAAGAAAAAGGCAGTCAGCGCCGCATCGAATCGACCCTGGGTGTTCAACGGATCGACATTGCCTTCGTGACGGCAGGCCTCGTTGCCAACTGGGCTCCGAACGGCACCTCCGGCAATGGCGGCGGCAACAACGGCACCTCCGGCAATGGCGGCGGCAACAACGGCAATAGCGGCAACAACGGCAACAACGGCAATAGCGGCAACAACGGCAACAACGGCAACAACGGCAATAGCGGCAACAACGGCAATGGCGGAGGTAGCGCGGGCAGCGGCAACGCAGGTAGCGGCAACGCTGGCTCGGGCAACGTTGGCTCGGGCAACGCTGGCTCGGGCAATGCAAGTAGCGGCAACGCAGGTAGCGGCAATGCCGGTGCCGGTGCCGGTGGCGGCAGTGCCGGTGCGGGCAATGCCGGCGCGGGCAATCCCGGTGCCAGTGGCGGCAGTGCCGGTGCGGGCAATGCCGGTGCGGGCAATGCCGGCGCGGGCAATCCCGGTGCGGGCAATGCCGGCGCGGGCAATGCCGGCGCGGGCAATGCCGGTGCCAGTGGCGGCAGTGCCGGTGCCGGTGCCAGTGGCGGCAGTGCCGGTGCGGGCAATGCCGGTGCGGGCAATTCCGGTGGCGGCAATTCCGGTGGCGGCAATTCCGGTGGCGGCAATTCCGGTGGCGGCAGTGGCAAAGGAAAAGCTTAACGGTCTCTACAAAATCGGCTCATCAACGCATACGCCTCCCCTTGAGAGCCGGAGGGGGCCTTCATCGCCGGCCCCCTCCGCATTTTTTGGATAACGACTTACGAAATACGAGAGAACTCCGATGAAACGACGCTTGCCACATCTTCTCGTTTTTGCCCTCGTGGCGGTCGTCTACCTTGTCGGCGCTCTCACGCCGGTTGAACACGCCCTCATGGATCTGCGTTTTCGTTTGCTCCCCAAAGAGGCAAGCGGCGAACTGGTCGTCGTCGAGATCGACGCGCGCAGCCTGGACAAGCTGGATACCTGGCCTTGGCCGCGAAGCTATTATGCCAATGCCATCGATCGCTTGCTCGCGGCCGGTGCAAGCAAAATTGCCCTCGACGTCGATGTGAGCGCCAGCGCGGACCCGCTTGGGGATGGGGCACTTGCCGCCGCCCTGGAACGGGCGAAGGGCCGCGTCCTCCTGCCGGTTTTCGAGCAGCCCGCTTCGCAAGGCGCCGCCGAGGCCAACCTTCTCCAAACGATGCCGCAGGAAATTTTCCACCGGCATGCCCGGTTGGCCTCCGTGAACATGTTCCCTGATTCCGATAGCCTCGTTCGCACCCATTCGAGCGTCGAGCCATGGAACGACTCCCTCCTTGCGACGATGCCGGCGCTTTTGGCAGATCCCTCCCACTCGCCCGCGGGCCTTTACTACCTGGATTACGGCATCCGGCCGGAATCCCTGCCGCGCCTTAGCTTTGCCGAAGTGCTAAAGGGCAATTTCGATCCCGCCGCCGTAGCCGGCAAAAAAATCCTCATCGGCACGACGTCCATCCAATTGGGCGACCTTATCTCGACTCCGGTTTACCGAACCCTGCCTGGCCCGATCGTCCAGGCGCTTGCGTTCGAGTCGATCGTCCAAGGCCGCGCCCTTTACCGAAGCACGCCGGTCCTCACCCTCGGCATGGCCTTTCTGCTGGTTTTTCTGTTGGGGCCAAAATTGACGAAATGGTCCTGGCGGCGCGGGCTTGTCGCTGTCACTGGGCTATGCGCCGGGATTTTCCTGATTTCTCTCATCGTCCAGGGCACCCTTCCCTTTAGCCTGGACACGACCCCGCTTATTTTAGGCGTGGCGCTTTCATATCTAGCCAGTTTCTTCAGAGAATTCGACCGGCAGGCGTTCCATCTTTTCGAACAGCGCATGATGATCATGCAGCGAAACGCCATGATGAAATGCGTGGTCGAAGACAGTTTCGATGGCATCGTGATTGCCGACGAGGCTGGAAATATCGAGATGTTCAATTCCTGCGCGGCAAAAATGCTTGATTGCGAATCGGAAGCGCTGCACCAGCAACGAATCGATACCGTCATTCCGGAATTGCGGGCGATCATTGCTACGCCCAGTGCGGATCAGCGCCCTGGAGCAATTTTCAGCACCAACCATCTTGCCGGGCCTCACGAATTGACGCTTCATCGCAAAGACGGCAAAAAAGTCGAAGTTGAACTCGTCGTCAGCACGTCGAACCTGAAAGTGAATTCGCCCATTTTAGGACGCCAGCAGGAAAACCGCGCCGTATACGTTTATACCTTCCGGGACATCGCCGAACGTAAAAAGGCGCAGGAGGCGCAGAAAAAGGCGATGGAAGAAGCGCTTTCCGCCAACCGCGCAAAATCCGAATTTCTTGCGAATATGAGCCATGAGCTGCGCACGCCGTTGAACGCCATCATCGGTTTTTCTGAAATTCTCGAGAACGAGATGTTCGGCCCCCATGGCGTGCCCCAATACAAAGAATATTCCGGCGACATTCACCGCAGCGGCGCGCATCTCCTGGACGTGATCAACGACATCTTGGATGTCTCGAAAATCGAATCGGACCAATTCAATCTGCGTGAGCAGGCAGCCGCCTTCCCGCCGATCCTGGATGCTTCTTTGAAAATTGTTGGCCGCCGCGAAGAAGCCAGCGATCTCACCATTGAAAAATACATCGCACTCGACTTTCCGACCTTGCATATCGACACACGCGTGCTGCGGCAAATTTTGATCAACCTGCTGGGCAATGCCGTAAAATTCACGGAAGCCGGCGGCACGGTCCTGGTCGAAGCAAAACTGGAGGCGGACGGCGCACCTGTCATTCGCATCATCGATAGCGGCATTGGCATTGACGAGAAAGCCATTCCGCATCTTACGGAACCATTTTACCAGGCGGACGGCACCCTCGACCGCAAGCACGAAGGAACCGGGCTTGGCCTGCATCTTGTCAATAAATTTGTTGGCATGCTTGGCGGGACGATCAAAATTCAAAGCCGCCTAGGTGCCGGCACGACCGTGACGGTAAGCCTGCCCAAGGAACGGGCCGTCGAAAGCGAACAGACCGAGGACGCCCCCCTGCAGCAGCGGTTAAGCGCTTAAAGCCGCCGTCGCGGCAATCAATCCTTAAGCCGCCGTCGCGCCAATCAATCCTTCATCAATTTCGCCTTGCGCAAACGCGCAAGCAGGGCGTTGAAATCGCGGGCGAGGCCTTCGACGTCCTTGGCCTGGCTGTCCGGCTGCCGATCCACCTGCACACCGCCGGCTATCCCAAAGGGCTCGAAATGCGGCGCCTGCACCTTCACATCCGCGGAAGCGACCGTCATCGATGGCGCATCGTTGGCGGTGAAAACGGGCTTCTCCCCACTTGCCTCCGCGATGAAGGTATCCAGATCCCCGCCGCCTGCGCCCGCCCCTATCAGGGTAATGGCAAGACCCAACGGAAACTGGCGCATCAATTTTGGTGAAAGGACCGTCAGGACGTTGCTGCCCGCCGCCACGGAAACTGCGCCTTCATAAATTGGGCTCGCCGGCATGCGAAGGTGGTCGTCCGGGTCCGTACACACCCATCCAAGCGGGCCACCGGGTTTTACGTTCTCCCGAAAGATGACATCGCCCCGTCTATAAAGATTGTAGACGGTATGGTTTGGGATCCCATCCCGCACTTCGATCTGACCCGTTTGCAGGTGGATACCCTGGCTTTGCTGCGGGTTCATGCGATAGACGACTTCATGGGCCGTCCGAGGAATAATTCTTTGCTGACGGTGATCTTCGAACAAGGCCGATGCGTCTCGAATTCCGACAGCCGACGCCGAAAAACTTGTTCGGCCTTCTTTCGCAAAAACGCCAACGCCACCGTCAGATGGCCGGAAGTAGCCATGAACATTTTCCAAACGGACAGACGTACCGCCGCCGGGGATTGTCTGGTTGACGAAAATCATTGCCTTGCGCGTATCGTGAAGTTGCAGAGGTTCGTTCAATTCGATCCGGCCATCGCTAATGTTGAAAATAACGCCGTTTGTATCCTCGAGTTGCAAAAAACCTTTCCCGAAATGCTTGCCGTCGTAATGGCCCTGTATCTTCGCGGCAAAAACGAAGAAATCCGGGGACGGCGTGTTGTCGAAGGTGAATTGGCGAATGTTTACCGGGCGGCTCTCGTGGCTGGCATCCGCTGAGAACCGGATGCAAAAACCACCGATCGAATCAAAGCGAATGCGATTCATATGGATATTTACGATCGACCCCGAACCGAAATCGACCGCGTTGCCAAAGCAATTCCGAAAATGAAGGTTTTCGAATTTTGCCCCCCAATCGGTCCCGGTTTTGCCAATTCGCAAATAGCAATGTTCGGCGATCTTTGCGGAGGAAGAATAGATGTCCGCTCCGCTGATCGTAAGATTGCTGAACCCCCCCCAGGGAGTGGCGCCGGATTTGTTGTTCTCATATATAAGGACGGAACTGCCGGGCCCACCTTCACCGTTGTACATAAGGCGGCTATTGCCGACCTCAAAGCCAGCGAGGGGCGTACTCCCATTCCATTCCACCTCGTGGCACATGTAATCTCCCGGTGGAAAATAGATCGGCAAAAAGCGTTCCGGTGGATAGACCTGGCTTTCTGCAAGAGCCGCCTGGATGGCCACCGTGTCGTCGGCAAGGCCATCTCCTTTTGCGCCAAAACGTTTCACATTCAGCGGGTAGAGATCGAGACTGACCAACACATCGCGCAGCACTTGCGGCGTAATGGCACCGGTCGCGTTGTCGGCAAGAAGCTTGAGCAACGCCTCTTGCGTGCGTGGCGTATCGGTCATCAACGGAAACCTTCGCTAAAGCCAGATGCGAAGGCGGACCCCTCGGCCGCCGCCGCGCGCGCTGGCAAAACGCCGGCAACCCAAAATCCGAAGGCCCCAAGGGAAAACGCCGCGCGCGCCGATTTCGCCAGGAAATCGCGCCGGTTCATGGCATTGCTACAATTTTTCTTACCCATCGCGCTCGCCTCTGGATTGCTGGCTCTTCTCCCGTTATAGGGCAGAGACGGGCGCCAAAGCGACCGCGATCTTGCGGCCTCTATGGCCCATCCCAAGATAACTTCCCAGATCCCCGCCGATCGCCCTACAATTTCGGGACATGCCCACAGGATCGGAAGAGGAAGAGAAATGAACCGGATCGCACGCATCCCGATCGTCGCATTGGCTCTTGCGCTTTGTCTTGCATTTGGGAGCATGGCGACGGGCCAGGCCGAAACCTTGGGACCGAAGGAAACGACCCAAAAGCATCTTGCCGCACTACAGGACTACCTCTTTGAAGAGGCCTTCGATTACATTTCAAAGCAATCCACGGACGGCAAAACCAAACAGGAATGGGCCGATTCAACCCGGGAACTTTATTCCGACGCCGGCGTCAAGGTAATCAAATTCACCCTTTACCCGGCAAAAATCGAAGGGGATACGGCCATCGTGCCGAACGTCCTGAACGCTAAGGACATCTTCAACAAAGAAGGCAGCATCGAGCATGAGCTTTACCACCTGGTCAAAGAAGACGGCGTTTGGAAGGTCGATCGCCAGGAGCTTCTTTACGAGGATGCCCAAGTAAAAGCATGGTTCCCGGACGTAAAAAACTAATGGGATTTCCCGGAAGCGCCCTATTCAGCCGGAAGGCAAGCCGCGCAGCGATCCTTGATGGCGTCGAGGGTAAGGCGTTCCGGTTTGATCGCAAGGTTGAAACGCAACCCCTCGTCCGCGATCAGGACCGTGCCATGGTTCCGCCGGAAATCGACAATCGTCTGCCACGTGGGCCAAAGAATGGCCCCTTTCGAGCCGCCTTGCGTTGAAAAGGCACGATAGCCCAGCACGCTTGCTTTCCAGAACGTCCCGCTTCGCGCATAAAACTCGCCGAGATAGGGAATCCAATTCTTCGCGTCGATATAAAGAATTTTTCGGCCATAGGGATGCAGCTCCGGCGGCGTCGCCTCGATGACAAAAACCTCGCGGGGCTCCCATGCGTCGCGCACGTTCCAATGGGGCGCGTTTTCGAGATCGATGCCGGGAAGCTGTTCGGCTGGCCCATCGCCACCCGGGTTCCAAAAGGGGTGCACGCTATTGGCAACGACAAGCACTTTCTTCTTCGCAAGAATTTTAAAATCGGCGTACCAGGTCGGATAGGCATTGAATAGGAACACGTCGTCGCCGACAAAATCCGTCACGCCGAGCTGGTCCATCCAATAACCGCCCTTCCAGCGAACGACCTTTCTCGCCTCGTGCGAATAGGTGGTAAGAAATTCGTCCTCGCCCGTGTCGTAACGAATGAGAAGGGCGCCGCTGCCAGGCAGGGGCCCATCGCCAACCACCAGGCTTTTTTCGAAAAGCCGCCCCTTCCCCAGCACCGGCGCGCCCTCCTGCCCCAACCGCCCTTTCAGAAAGACGCGGAACACTTTTTGCTGGCTTAACTTTTCAAAGCCCCGTTCGCCATGGATCAACGCCGTCGCCATTTGCGGAAAAAACTGGGAATCACCGCGCGGCCGCCCATAGGTGACGTTCCACATCACCTTTCTGGCCGCGTCCTTGTCCGCAAGGGTTACGTCCGGAAACGGCACGCCCGCCTGCCAGCCGGGCACAAGCCCGCTTTCCGGATCGATGGCAAGCCGTCCCCGGTTTTTTGCCGTTGCGGCCTCAAGCCGCGCGTCCTTCGGATGGGCTTTCGGCTTGGCGAGTTTGACGCGCAGCCCCTTTTCCCGGATCTGCCATTGGAAGCGCTCCGGCAGAAGATCCGAAATGGGCGTGCCGTCAAAGCGGTCCGCCAGGTGCGATTGCAAATTTTCGGCATCCAGGACCGTGCCGGCGGCAAGCTCCGCCGCCGCCGCCGGCCATGAAAGGAGGCCTGCGCAAAGCCACGCCAACCTCGCCATCCTGCCCAGGATCATTCGCAGGTTCCCCAGTAATTGAAGCTAAGCGGCTTCCATCCTGGAATGTACATGGTTTCCAATTGCGCCATCCGAAAGCCGCCCGCTTGGATCAAATCCGGAATGGGCCGGGTCAGATGGCAGCCGCCGGCAATCCGCTTCCAGTAGGGTTCGACGCGCATTTGCGTGCGCCGCACCGCCTCGTCGGGGGCCAGACCATGCTCGGTAAAGAGCAATTTTCCGCCGGGTTTCAAGACGCGCCGCATCTCCTGCAACGCCCTGATCGGGTCCGGGATCGTGCAAAGCGTATAGGTGACGACGACCGTATCGACGCTTGCTGCCTCCAAAGGGATTTCTTCTCCGGGAAGGCCAAGGAACGTGACCGGAAACGAAACGGCCCTGGCCGCCTTTTCGGCGATCCGCCGCATTTCGGCGGAAGGATCGAGCCCGACGATTTCGGTAACCTTCTTCGGGTCGTAGAAAGGCAGGTTTCGCCCGCTGCCAATCCCGATTTCCAGCACGCGGCCCTCCGCCAGCGGAACAATTTTTCTCCGCTGATAGCGGATCGGCTTTACGCCGCAGGCAAAATGAATACCCCATGGCAGAACGTATTTTTCGTAAAAGCCCATTTCGGCGCCCCCTTCGGTGCCGCCCAAGCCTAACGATCGCCCTGCCTTCTTGAAAGCCCGGATCGGTTTCCGGGCTGACCCCGGCGGCGCAATCCGCTACCATGGCCGAAACAATCTAGAGCTTAAGGGGGTTTTCCATGGGACGGGGATTGAAAATTGCGGCCGGCGTTTTCGCCGTACTGACCCTATTGGTCGTTGGCGTGATCTACGTTGGGTCGTCCATCGATTCGATCGTCGAAAGCGGGGTCGAGAAATATGGGTCCAAGATCCTCAAGGCGCGCGTATCCGTGGGTGCCGTCGAAATTTCGCCACAAAACGGCAAGGGCACGCTGCGGGACGTCGTGATTGGCAACCCCGAAGGGTTCGAGACGGAAAGCGCCTTCGAGTTGAACGAGGTGACGATTGCCCTCGACATCGGCACGGTGACGGAGAACCCGATTGTTATCAAGGAAATCCGCGTGGTTGCCCCAAAACTGACCTATGAGTTGAACGAAAACGGCAACAATCTGGAAACCCTTCAGAAGAATGTGGCGGCCTATACCGGCGCCGGGAAGGGAAAAAGCAGCGCGCCGGCCAAGGAGGGCGCGGCGACGGACACCAGCGCGGAAGGGCGCAAACTCGTTATCGAGAAATTGACGATCAAGAACGGCACCGTCGGCGTCAGCGCCTCAACCCTCCAAAGCGGCACGGCCGAGGTTCCCCTGCCCAACCTTGAATTCAAGAACATCGGCAAAAAGCAGGACGGCACGACACCCGGCGACGTTGCGGAAAAAGTATTGAATGCCGTTACGCAACAGGTCGTCACCGCTACCGCCGGTCTTGGCCTGAATGCGGTGCGAGGCGTGGCAGGAGAAGCCCTGAAAGGCGTCGGCGACGCTCTCGATGAGGGCGCCGAAGACATCGGCAGCGCCATCGAAGGCCTCTTTGACAATTAAGAAGAAGCATCCGGAACCCGTCACCCAAATGGGCAGGAAAAACGGCAGGAGGCATCTGCTTGGCACGGTCGAAGCCGTCGCCGCCCGCTGGGACGTCATGGAGAGGCTGGCGCTGGCCTTTTCCTTGGGCCCCGCCTATGAAGCCTGCCTCGCCGCCACCGTCGAAGGAAGCCCACGTTCAAAGATACAGGCCGGCTCCGCCAATACGGAGCTTCGGAAAATCACCCTGAACCTTGCCTTGCTTGAACCGGGCCGCGAGCCAGACCGGAACGCGACTTTCCTGCACGAATGCGCCCATCTGCTTGCCGATCTTGCCCATCGCCGCAATTGCCGGCATGGCAAGCGGTGGAAACAGGTGATGGAATTGCTGGGCGAAGCGCCGCTGGTCAATCACGACCTTGCCTATCTCTCGCCGAAATTGCATGCCCGCGTCACCTGGGCCTGCATGGCCTGCGGCGAGGAATACCACTACGTCCGCAAACCCCGCCGGCGCCCTCAGGATTGCTATTGCCGGCATTGCGGGCCGCGGCGTGGCCGCCTTCGCGTGGTCGAACCGCCCCGCCAACTTGAATTGGACCTGCTGCTTATGGACACTTCCGAAAAGAAAGCGGCTGGCTTTTAGCCCTCCCCCGCGACCTTCGGGTCCAACGGATAGCGCGCGTAAAAAACCGTCGCCGTCGTTGGCGTCTCCAACTCAAAGGCCGTGCCCGCCGGCACCCAAAAGACGTCCCCCGGCTGCGCCTCATATTCCTTGCCTTCGGACCGCGACCGGTACTGCCCGTCCAACACGACGATCACCTCATCGAAATCGTTCTTCGAGGCAATCGTCTGCTTTTCCATCGTCATGATCCCCGCCCCCAGCGTCTCGCTGGCCGCGGCGCCGACCAGGCGGCGGATACGGGTCCCCTCAAGGCCTCGCCAAGGTTGCCAGGCCCCCTCGCCCTTGCCAAAAAATTTCATGCCTGCCATCGCTTTCCTCCCGTTCGCGGTAAAATGGCACGCTTTCTCAAGCCGCGCCGAGTTTCTTCAAATAGTTGTGACCCGTTGTTATTCGCCCAGTTGGACGGCTTCGTCCAGAGTACCGCCTAGGCATCTTGCCGGTCTTTAAATTTTGAACTGGGCGCGTTTTGCCCCGCCTTGATTGGCTGGTTGCCCCGACTCGTTTGGCCCCAAGGGCTTTGTGGAGAGGATCTAACATGTTGAAACTTAGCAAAACCCTACAAGCAGGAGCGTTATTCGTAGCGCTCGGTTTTGTGGGAGGAACGGCGCTCGCGGAGGAGGTTCCTGAAGGGACGGTTTTGAACGCGTCGAACATCAGCAAATTGCTGA
>Ga0209578_10001446_pt1 | contig 22131 bp, 18 predicted proteins | sample tdAd472_FD_187127 | JGI IMG/M metagenome (GOLD analysis project Ga0209578, IMG submission 187127) | Marine sediment microbial communities from the Atlantic coast under amendment with organic carbon and nitrate - tdAd47.2 (SPAdes)... | ecosystem: Environmental > Aquatic > Marine > Coastal >...
CTGTGAATCCTGTGAATCCTGTGAATCCTGTGAATCCTGTGAATCCTGTGAATCCTGTGAATCCTGTGAATCCTGTGAATCCTGTTGAGACTGTTGCTGTTGCTGTTGCTGTAGCAGTTCCAGGTTGTGTCTGGCGTCTTCGTGATCGGGGTCGAGCTCAAGCGCCTGTTGATAACTGGCCATGGCTTGCGGGTACTGGCCGAGTCTGGCCAGGGCGTTGCCGCGGTTATAGAGTCCATCGGGCGTTTTGATTGACTCCAGGCTGGCGGCTGCCTGTTCATACTGACCGGCACGGTACTGTGCCGTGGCTTTCCATTGCGGATCCTCGAAGCGTTGCGCCGCAGCCGTTGCCTCCCCTTCCTCCAGTGCCCGCATACCCTGCTGATCGGGCCGGCTCCACAGGCTGTCCCAATCCACCGCGTGGGCAGACTCCGGCACAGGCATCAGCAGTGGCAACAGCAGTACCAGTACACCACGCCGGAAGGCCAGTGCAGCCAGCGGAATCACCAGCAGGATCAGCCACGGACCTCGTTCGCGCCATTGCTCTGACCGAAGATCACTGGCCTGTTCCGCCTGATCCAGGTTGCGCGTAGTCAGCCCGGCAAACAAATATTGGATATCGTGATCGTCCGGGCGGATCGCAGCATAACGTCCACCACCGCGCTGCGCCCAGCGCTGCAGAGCAACGGTATCGAGCCTGGGTACGACGATGGAGCCCTGCGCATCCTTGAGAAAACCGCCGGCAGCGACGGGAATCGGTGCACCCTGTTGACTGCCGGTGCCGAGTATGGATAAGCGGTGGCCCTGTTTACGCAAACTGTCCAGTTGCGATGCCAATGCGTCGCCATCAATACCGTCGGTAACCAGCAGGATGTCACCCCGGCTGGCACCCGCCTGTTGCAACAGGTCAGCGGCCGCCGCCAGGGCAAGGTCGGCACGACTGCCTTGTGATGGCATCATGCCGGTATCGAGGCTGGCTAGCTGGTTGAGGATGGTGTCTGCGTCGTCGGTCAGGGGGGTAACGGTAAACGCGTCGCCGGCATACACCAGCAAGGCGGTCTGTCCTTCCTGGCGGGTCCTGAGGATATCGGTGATTTTGTGCCTGGCCCGGATCAGCCGACTGGGTTTGATATCGCCTGCATCCATGGAACGCGACAGATCCAGGGCGATCACCAGCGCTGATTGATCACGGAATACCGGTTGCGGTAAACGCTCCCAGGTGGGCCCCGCCAGCGCGATAACCAGCAAGCTGCCTGTCAACCCAACCAGCCAGGGCGCTGATGAAGGACGTCGGTCCCCTCGCTGTCCAGCCAGCACAAAGGGTAGCAGCTGCGCATCGCACACCGCCATCCAGCTGCGGCTGCTGTGTTTTGCGCGCAGCAAACCGATGATCAGCGCCGCCACGGCCGGCAGGGCCAGTAACCAGAGTGGCCGCAGGAAGTGAAACTCGCTCATGGCGCGTTTCCACGCAGGTAAAACCAGAATGGCGGCAACGCCAGCAGCAGCGCAGCAGCCAGTGGCCAGGGATAAAGCGCGTGCGCAGGCCTGAAGTACCGGGCCTCTTCATCGACGGGTTCCAGTTCATCCAGCAACTCATAGATCTGTTCGAGTTCCTGCATGTCGCGAGCGCGGAAATAGCGGCCACCGCTGGTATCGGCGATGGCGCGCAGGGTTTTTTCGTCCAGATCCTGAGAGGGATTGACCCGGCGCGTGCCGAACAGGGAACGCACCAGCATTTCATCGGCGCCAATACCGATAGTGTAGATCTTCAGCTTTGCATCTGCCGCCAGCTCCGCCGCCTTCAGCGGATCGACCTCACCGGCGGTGTTGGCGCCATCGGTCAACAGAATCAGTACCCGGCTGTTCACCGGGTGATCGCGCAAGCGTTTAACCGCCAGACCAATGGCATCACCGATGGCTGTTTCCTTACCCGCCAGACCGATAGCCGATTCCAGTAACAGCTGCTTGACAGTTTCCCGGTCGAAGGTGAGGGGCGTCTGCAGATACGCCTGTTGACCGAACAGGATAAGGCCAAGCCGGTCACCCATGCGGCGCTCGATAAACCCGCTGGCCACGACTTTGGTGGCAACCAGCCGGTTCACCAGTTCGCCCTGCCACTGGAAGTCCTCAACTTCCATGGAACCGGACAGGTCCACCGCCAACATCAGGTCACGGCCACTGACCGGCAGTTCAACGGCATCGCCCAGCCACTGTGGGCGAGTGACTGCCGCAATGAGTAACAGCCATGCCATAGCGGCGACCCACAGCGGCCAGCGTAGTGATGCGGCTTGTTGGAGACTGCTGCGGGCTGTGTTGAAGTCCTCCAGGGACGGCACGCGCAGCGCAGCGTCACCGCGTGGAGGCACAGCCGGTAACAACCGGCGCAGCAGCCAGGGCAGTGGTAACAACAGCCACAACCAGGGCCATTCGAAGTGCATCATGCCTGCATGCCTTTCACCTTGAACAGTTGGCGCAGCCAGCGCTCGCAAAGCTGCAGCAGAGCAGGCCCATCGACGCGGCTATCAAGCGAGTAAGGCGCATCGATGAGTACGCGTCCTGCACCATGCTGAAACTCATCGCCGGGCAGAGTGCGATCCAGCAGGCCCAGCCAGGCGCATCCGGTCAGCCCCGCCACTTGCTGGCGTGGATAACAGCTCAGGCTCACACGCCGCAGCAGTATGGACAGCTGCTGCACCAGCACCCGCGCATCGCCGGTTTGCCGGTAGTCTTCGCCGATCCTGTGTAAGGCTTGTCGCGCCGCACGCTGCAAGGCATTGCGTCTGTAACGATGATGCAGGAAGCCACTCAACAACACGATGACCACCAACAGCATCAACAACATCCACCAGCCTGGGGCCAGCGGCCACCAGGACACCGGATCGGGTAAATGAATATCACGCAGCGGCAGCTCACTCCCGGGATTCATGGCCGTCGCAGCCTCAGACCCTGCTGCAGGCGCAGTAGTGGATCATCGTTGGTGGCACAGGGCAGGAAGATCATGCGATGACGCAGGCATAGACGCTGGATTCGATTTTTACGTCGGCTAAAGCGTTCGGCGTAGTCGGATCTCGCCCGCTCGCTGCGGGTGTCCAGGATCAGTTCGCGTTCGCGCTCGGCAACCCGGTACTGTCCCGCCGGTGGCAACTGCGTTTCCAAGCGGTCGTAAACAAATATCAGCACCAGTTCACTGTGGCGGGCAAGCTGTGCCAGATGAGCTTCAGCGCTGCCGCCCAGCTGGCGAAAGTCGCTGATCAGGGCGATCAGACTGCCGGGTCTGGCGACACGCCGCAAGCGCGCCACTGCCCTGCCGGAAGCCTCGGGGTTCGCTTCGCGCTCAGCAGGCTGCCGATCGATCTGCCCGCGAGTCGCGAGCTGCTGCAGAAAATGCAGGGTGGCCGGGCTACCCAGGCCGGGTCTCCCCTCCCAGTGATCGTGTTCCGAGAAGATAAAGCCACCCAGGCGGTCTCCCTGTTGTGCCGCACGCCAGGCCAGCAGCGCAGCACACCTGGCGGCCACGACCGACTTGAAAGCCCCCCTTGTGGCAAAGAACATAGCGCGCCGGTAATCAACCGCCACGATGACAGGGCGTTCCCGTTCTTCGCGAAACAGCTTGGTGTGCGGCTTGCCTGTGCGGGCTGTCACCCGCCAGTCGAGGCTGCGGATATCGTCACCCGAGGTATAGGGGCGGGATTCGTCAAACTCCATACCGCGCCCTTTGAACGGGGAGAGATAGTTCTGTCCCTGCAGGGAACGGACACGCGTCGCACGCAGATTCAGTCCTTCCGCAGCGTGGCGCAGCGCGATCAGATCACTGGTGGCTGGCTGAATGCGATCGTTCACCACTTGACAGCCTCCAGTGTACCTCGTCACTACGGAACCGCCACCCGCTGCAGGAGTTCGTAGATGAAGCGGTCGCTGGTAACACCCTCTGCTTCGGCTTCATAGTTGAGAATGATACGGTGACGAAGCACATCGTGGGCCACCGCCTGAATGTCCTGCGGGTCAACATAGTCACGCTCATTTAACCAGGCGCGCGCCCGCGCGCAGCGATCCAGTGCGGCGGTGGCCCGTGGGCTGGCACCGTACTGAATCCAGTGGCCCAGTTCGTCGCCGTAGGGGCCGGGATCACGTGTGGCGACGACCAGTTCCACCAGGTATTTCTCCAGCTCTTCGGCCATATGCAAGCCAAGGATGGTCTTGCGCGCGGCAAACAGCGTTTCCTGAGCGACGGGGTCCGGCGACGGTTCCGGGTCGTTAAGACCTTGCAGCGCTTCACCTCGGGTAAGGCGCAGGATGTCGTGCTCGGCCGCGGCATCCGGATAGTCGATGAAAACATGCATCAGGAAGCGGTCGAGCTGGGCCTCGGGCAAGGGATAGGTACCTTCCTGCTCGATTGGATTCTGGGTAGCCATGACCAGAAACAATTGTGGCAGAGGGTAGGTTTCGCGGCCCACCGTGATCTGCCGCTCCGCCATTGCCTCCAGCAAGGCCGACTGCACCTTGGCCGGTGCGCGGTTGATTTCGTCCGCCAGGATCAGGTTGTGGAACAGCGGTCCGCGCTGAAAGTGGAAACTGCCGTCCTGAGGACGGTAGATCTCGGTACCGGTAAGGTCGGCAGGCAACAGATCCGGCGTGAACTGGATGCGGTGGAAATCGCCCTCGATGCCCTCACCGAGAACCTTGATAGCGCGAGTCTTGGCGAGCCCCGGCGCACCTTCCACCAGCAGATGACCATCAGCCAGCAAGGCGATGAGCAGCCGTTCGACAAGGGTTTCCTGCGCGAGAATGTGTTGACTTACGTAGTCCCGGAGTACCTGAATTTTTACCCGTTCAGTCATTCCATTAAATCAAATACAAAATTGATATTCTAAATTTTTTACCGTGGCGCGCCAAATCCCGCCCAGCTAGAGACAATACAGATGGATGAAAGTTTCATGGTGATGGTGCAACGGCGGAATCGCAAGCTGCAAACGACACCGCTCAGTCAGTCGTTCGCCACCAGGCGCACGGAAGCAAATTCGACAGCTTTAGCCGCTGACGCATTTAACAGGGACAGCGACTGACCCGAACGTATGTGGTTCTTGCTTTGCAGATTGTTAAGCGCCATCAACTCGCCGACGTTGGTATTGAAGCGCTGGGCGATTTCTGACAGCGTATCGCCCCGCTGTACCTTGTAGACGATATCCGGGACTTGATCAGTGCGCCCGTCAGCGATGGCAATCTGCTTGAATACTGTTGTGACATCATCGTTGTCAAGGCTGGGAGGCAGGCGCAGATGATAATCTTTTGGCACATACTTTTTGCCCTTCCAGACGGATCGCTGCAAGGCGGGATTGAGCGCTCTCATGACACCCGCATCCAACTCGAGCTGCTCGGTCAAGGCGCTTAAGGGGAGATAAACGGGCAGCTTGACGATCCAGTAACTGTCAGGATGGTCGCGCTCGAGAATGCCGAAATAAGATTCCGAATTATGGCTAACGTCTACGGCGGCCAGAAATGCGGCATAGAAGTTACGTGAAGCAAATCCGAATCGTCTACCCTTGTACTTCCGCACAATCTCCCCGATGTCATCGCTACCGGTTTCACGCACGGCGCGGCGCACGCCGGACAAACCGTGATTATAGGCCGTTATTGCCAGCGGCCAGCTATTCAGCACGGTATGGTATCTTTGCAGAAGGCGTGCTGCGGCTTGTGTCGATTTATGCGGGTCAAACCGTTCATCCACCACGTGGTCAACGCGCAAATAATGTTTTCCCGTAAAGCGCGTAAACTGCCAGATACCCACAGCACCAGCCGACGATTGCACCAGCGGATTATAAGAGGATTCGACGTGCGGGAGCGCCATCAGCTCAGCGGGCAAGTCGTGCTCGCGCAACGTCTGCCTGATGTAGCTTTCCCAAGCGCCCGAATTGATTATTCCGCTACGCAGCCGGTCCGATTGCCCGCGTTGAAAACGAACATTAGCCGCTGCCTCCAGCAGCATCGCCGGGGTGGCATCGTCCCCCCATAGCGTAAGCAGCTTGTGCTCGACGTCGTCCAGATCCTCACGCTTGCCTTCGGCCAGGGCCCGCAGCGCTGTCCCGTAGCGTTGCAGTGCCTGATCGATTATCCGGTCCTGAACACTCGGGCTGTGATATCGCTCGAAGCGCAGGGTCTGGTAGACCTTGTTAAGCTGACGGCTGTCGTGAATAAATCCCGCCTGCGAATCCACTTTCGAATACACCCGGGTCCAGAATGCAATCGCCGGCTGCAGAGAATCAGGACGGGGAAACAGCTCATCCCCGGCAGCCTCGACGGACGGCGCTGACAGCACAAAAAATGCCGTCAACGCCGCAGCGATGTAGAAAGTAAAAAATTTGTGCATTCCGTTACCAATTAATAAGCTGCCAAAGCGCGTGCTTGACGAGGGCCTGACCTGGCGGTTCTTGAAAAAATTCCTTACAGCCGCCTTGATCAGTGAACCAACCAGGGTTAATTGTAGCATCTATGCTCGCCATGTCTAAACCAGATAATGCTCGCCATGCCTATGGGCAACAGGAAAACATCATAATTAAATAATTATAATCAATTAGTTACACTTTTACCAGGGTGTCCATGGCGCATGGCTGCCAAGCCTTTAACCCGCGGGTTTAAAATTGGCGCAACAAACTCGATAATTGCGCGCGCGGTGACGTTTCAGGAGGCTTTGTATTTTTTGATCCAGATCAATATCACTCGTGCACGAATTGATCAGGATCAACGCGCGGCCTCGACACAACAGCATAAACTGATCGGGAGTCATTGTCAGAGTTTAATTAGCTGGTATTCAATTCAGTTTTCCGGAACACAACAGGTAAGCACGGGAGGCAAAGCCTGATGAAAATGAAAGTTTATATTCAATCCAACGAACGACAGTGGCTGGGTGCCCTGGTATCCGCTTATTCGATGAAACGTAACTCTGCCCACCCGGAAGCCTTTGAGGTCGAGATTATGCACGTTCGCGACTTCCCATTCCTCGCCGAGAAAGAGGGCCAGCCATTTCTGCGCGGAGCCACAACCCGTGTCTGGAGCATGAAGGATCTGCAGTCATTTACCCCGCTACGCTTTATGCCGCCGAAACTTATGGGCTACGAAGGGCGGGCTGTGGTAGTCGATCCGGACGTTTTTGCCGTCGGCGATGTCTACGAATTGTTTAGCCGTGACATGCAGGGCGCCGGCGTGATGGGCCGGCATCGCTCAAACAAAAAGGAAAAAGCCTGGCAAATCGCTACCAGCGTGATGCTGCTGGACTGTGAGAAGCTGCACCACTGGGAGCCCGAGCGGGAATTCGACGAGCTGTTCCAGTTCCAGCGCGACTACAAGGACTGGATCGTTCTGCGTCACGAAGCGCCCGAAAACATCGGTGTGCTGGAGGACGAGTGGAACGATTTCGACCGTCTGACCGAAAACACCAGGATGCTGCACAATACCAAGCGCCGTACCCAGCCCTGGAAGACCGGTCTGCCGGTCGACTTTACACCTGCGGACAAGCTGAAGAAGCACCCGCTGCTGGCGAAACTGAACCGCATCCGCGCCCGTGTATTCGGGGAATACGGTCTCCTGGGTCATTACCACGCCCACCCCGATCCCAAACAGGAACAATTTTTTTTCGGACTGGTGCGCGAGTGTCTGGATAAAGGTGTTATCAGCGAGTCACTGGTACGCGACGAGATGAAGCAAAATCACGTGCGCCACGATGCCCTGGAACTTGTGGAACGCGTTCCACCGATAGCAGCGTAATCAAAAATGACCAAATACCTCGATTTCGACAAACTGGAGGCGATCGACGCCGCCGACTTTCTTGCCACCCAGCCCTATCCCTGGGTCAACCCACAGGGTCTACTCACCGATGAGGGCTTTGAATGCCTGCTGCACAACATGCCGGATCAGGCCTTGTTCGAGAAGAAATTCGGCTATGAACGCATCGCGGGCCAGAAGCCCCACGACCGTTACTCCCTCGAGTACACATCGAACGCACCGGTACCGGCGCCGTGGCAGGAGTTCATCGCTGAACTGTGCAGCGACCGCTATCGAAATGCCCTGGTGCGACTGTTTAATGCAAGAAAAATCAACCTCCGCTTCCACTGGCATTACACCCCGAATGGCTGCTCGGTATCGCCACACACGGATTCCGTACGCGAACATGGCTCGCAGCTGTTTTACTTCAATTCAGATGATGACTGGGACCCGGCCTGGGGCGGCGATACGCTGGTGCTGAATGACGGTGGGCAACTCAAATTCGAGACTGCACCGTCGTTCGAGAACTTCGCCAACGAGATTGCCGCCAAGTCCATCGGAAACTACAGCCTGATATTCCAGCGTACCCGACACTCCTGGCACGCCGTGCGGGAAATCCAATGCCCTGAGGACCGCGTACGCCGCGTCTTCATCGTGGTAGCCAACCCGGAAAACCTGTACCGGACGGTACGCGACCGGGTCATGGGCAAGAAGGTCCAGCGTTTTTGAACGCTAACTAAGGCCGACCTTGCTCTCGCACAATATAGTCTGTTAATTGCGTATACTGAAAATTCAGACGCCGCACAATCTTGTGCACTGTGCGCATCATGGCACGCATGACTTTGTAGACCAGATCCGGGTCCTTTGCGAGTAAACTTTCAAGATCTGCCCGGTGGATGTTGAACACTTCACAATTACCAATAGCCCTGAGCCCGGCGCTGTGAGGAGCCCCATCGATAAATCCGAGCTCTCCCGCCATGTCTCCCGGTTGGAGCACGTGTAGTGTTACATAGTCGCCACCCTTATCGGTTTTGACGACTTCCAGTTTTCCACTCGCCAGGATATGCAGAGAATCATCTATATGCCCTTCTTCCAGCAGAAACTCATCCGCTCTGAGTCCCGTCACCTTTATGACAGCCGCCAGAGTAGCGCTCTGCTCATCGGACAATTCCACGGCGAGTGGAGAACTTTTAACCAGTGCCTTGGCGACTTCTTTGGCGTATTTTTCCGTCCCATTGTCATTCATTGAATGCTCCTCCTTGTGTTGAGCGTTAAGACCAGGCACCTGATCTTCATCACGCTTTGCGGGCTAATCATAACACCCGAATAAAGCCCGTTGAGTTGATCCAGGTCAGCAATCCCATGAGTCTGTCGGACTCAGGCATCGTAGCGATGCAGGATTATAATATTATCAGACTATGCGCTCATTCAGGCGTATGGCACCATGTCGCCATACTTTACGATACCGCGCACCGGGTGCATTCGAGGTTATGATGGGTAGAAAACTTTTTATTTGCATTGTGATGATGCTCGCCGGTTTCCCCTGCGCGAACAGTTTTGCGGTCGATGACAAGGCCGCCCATTTTGGACTATCCGCGCTTTTCGGAGCCGGCGCGGAAACCGTTTTGCACTATAGAACTGACTTCGAAGATGTCGAAAGGATCGCTCTTGGAACGCTGCTGGGCAGTGTGCCCGGGCTGGCCAAGGAAATCATTGATAGCCAGCAAGACGGCAATGAGTTCAGCGGCAGCGATTTGACCGCAGATGTTGCCGGCGCCTTTAGCGGAGCGTTTCTAAGCAATCTGTTCAACAATGCGATCCAGGTCCGCATTGAGTCGGGTGACGGCAAACAGGTCAGTATCGTGCTGGGTAAACAATTTTAGCCGTTTCAGATTCATAGGTCCGATCCGATGCCTTGCCCGGTGATCTCACCGAGCTTTTCCTCTACCTCCACCGTGAACGCAATATGTTCCTCTCTGGACATGTAATGGGCTGCCTCTTTCAGCGCCTGGCTGGCAATATCCAGGTGGAGCTTCGCTGTTCTTGCCTCACCCTGCCGGGCAAGCCTGAGAGCGGTATGAATATGGTTCCAGGCACTCGTTTGAAGTTTTTTGCTCAGTTCGGGATCCAGTACTGGTTGTGTTCGATTGGATTTAAAATATCTGCCAAGCCCGTTAAAAGTCCTGCTGACTATCGGGGCCTGGTGACCTGAATGAGGCCGGCGCGGAGACGGATATTGTGTTGCTGTTTGAGCTTTCCGCTCGGAAACCTGGTGCTGTATCTTGCCACTGTGCGCTGACCCGGGAGCGGCAAGTCTGTCGATATGATCGGATAACAGCGTGGCAAGGTCCTGGTCAGAAACGTTTCCGGCATCTTCCCGGTATGAGCTCATACGCTTGTGCAGGACGAGCGAAGTAATCCTGGCATAGAGTCTTTGCAGCGCATGGAGAAGCGCATTGATTTTGCGTTCCGGTATCATAATCCTTTCAGCCGTGTGTCCGTTTTTGCCGGCACTCTTCTCATTGCTCCCGACGGCCCCATCGTCGAGGATAATGTCCAGCTACACGTCTCTAGGGCCTGTTAACATTATGGAAACAGGCCCTAGTGTACTGTGCCCTGACCAGCTATGATATAACGCTCAAATCTGCTGGATTTCAAGGATTTTTCATGACAAGGCTACTCATCCCGCTGGTGTTCCTTCTGTTTGTCACTGCAGGCCAGACCGGGCAGGCCGCTTCCGTCGAAGAGATCAGGAAAAGTGCCGGGCAGGGAGATAGCGCAAGTCAGTTCAGCCTGGCGCAGCGGTACGAAGCGGGGGAAGGTGTCGAGCGGGACCCGGCAAAAGCCGCCGAGTGGTACCGCAAGGCAGCCGGCCAGGGACACGCCAGGGCACAGACCAACCTGGGCAACCTATACCGCTCAGGCCAGGGCATCAGCCAGGACTTCGGCGAAGCACTGGCATGGTACCGCAAAGCCGCCGCCCAGGGAGACACCAAGGCCCAGATCAATATTGCCATGATGTATGCCAACGGCATGGGCGTGGAAAAAAATACCACCGAGGGCCTGAACTGGCTGCTACGCGCCGCTGACGCGGGCGACACCCAGGCCATGGTACATCTTGGCACCCTCTACCGGGCAGGTAAGGGTGTCGAGAAAGACTACGCAAAGTCGACACAGTGGTTTAGAACAGCCGCAGAAAAAGGTGACACCATCGCCCAACAGAACCTGGGGCTCAACTATTTCACGGGCAAGGGCGTCGAGCAGAATTACACCGAGTCGGTGAAATGGCACCGCAAGGCTGCGGACAAGGGGTATCCGCCTGCCGAATACAGCATGGCGCTGCGTTATGCCAAGGGCAAAGGCGTCAGGCAGGACTATGGCGAAGCGGCAAACTGGTACCGCAAGGCGGCCGGGCATGGTCACCCCGACGCCCAGAACAACCTCGGTCTGATGTACCGAAAAGGCCAGGGCGTCAGCCAGGACTACGGCGAAGCGCTGACCTGGTTTCACAAAGCCGCGAAGCGCGGTCACTCGCAGGCCCAGTACAACCTTGGAAACATGTACCTGAAAGGACTCGGCACCGAACGGGACCCTGAAGAGGCCCAAAAATGGTTCCGCAAAGCCGCAAAAGCCGGGCACAAGGGTGCCAGGAAGGCACTCAAATCGCTGCAAGGCGAATAATTCGCCCGACTGCTCACTGTTTTACGGCTGACTTCCCGCCTTTCAGGGCGCTACCCGTGCGCTAGACATGCGTATGCCGAGTGGCCCACGGGGCAGGTAGATATCATGGATTACGCCCTCACGTTTAACCCGCAGTAATGTCATCACACCGGCGCTACCCTGCGTGACCAGTGAGCTGAGTTCTTTGCTGCCGAAAATGCGCTGGCCGTCGTACTCAATTATCTGGTCACTGCCCTGCAGGCCATACTGCGCGGCGGGTGAATTCTGCAGGATATCCTGAATAACAACCCGATTAGCACGTCCGAGGGTATACAACAGCCGGTCGTAGGCGTCATCGCCAACCTCGCCACGCAGCTCCGGCACGGCATTCTGGTATTCCTGGCGCTCCTTGTTATAGCGCGGTTTATTGAGCCAGCCTTCCCGGGTGGCGCGGTCGCGCAGATAGAGCTGCTGCAACTCGATCTCGTCCAGGCGCTCCTGTATCCAGGTGGCCTGCTCTTCGCTGATGCCGGCATCAATGAGTGCCTGAACACTGGAACGGACAAGCGGTGCGGTTTCTGTTTGCGGAGTTCGGCCGGTGGTTGTCGTGGTGATCACGGTTTCTGTAGCGCGGGCCTGCTCGAGCTCCTCCACCCGAATCTGCAGCGCCTCCAGCCGGGTCTCCAGTTGTTCACGCGCCTGCCTTGCCTGCTGCAGCTCGCGTTGCTGAGCGACGAGCGATTCCGCATCGACAGCTTGCCCAGGAGAGAGGCTGGCAACCGGTGGGGCCGGGGATTCTCCGTTATCCACGGTGGTCTGTTGCTGGCCGGGATCCGCCATGAGAAGGTAGCCGATCAGAATGCCGATACCCAGCAAAGCGGCGATGAATAGATAATTTCGCAACATGTCAGAAATGCAGATTTGCAGAGCACGCCGTGCTGACGGCAGACGTAGTGAGTATATGACAGGTAATGCAGCCGCCGCCAAGCCTTTTCAGTCATCCGAATGACACTGACTTGACCTCCGAGCGGCTTCGCCCCCGATCGAACGGTATTGAATGCAGCCACGGAAAACACCGAAATCACGTCAATAAAGGCAAAACATTTCCATGCCTTCCGTGTTTTCCGTGGCTATTCAGATCTCATTGGCTTTAAGTAAGTAGCATGATGCCATCTCACGCGGATCCCGGATGCCGGCGCTGGGCGCGAGTGATTGGGTTAACTGTGGCCCGGTGCGTCCAGTGTTAAATCACCAGCGCTGACAATAGCATTACGCCCCGCCCCCTTCGCGGCGTAAAGACATCGGTCGGCATGTCCCACCAGAAACTCCCCGTCGGTTGAAGTCCCACCTGCATCGCTCATTGGGGTATAGGTTGCAGCGCCAATTGAGATTGTGACATTAAATTTATCCCCGCCCGGCAGCGTAAAAATGTGTTCCTCAATGCCACTGCGAACACGTTCGGCGATCTCCTGCGCAGTTTCGCCGGCCGTATTGCTCAACAACGCGACGAACTCCTCTCCACCGTAGCGCGACAACACGTCGCTGCCGCGCAGTTGTGCGCGAATGAGGGTGGCAACCTCCCGTAAAACCTGATCGCCCACCTGGTGACCATAGCTGTCATTCACTTTCTTAAAATAATCCACATCAAGCATCATGCAGGAAAGCGGCATTTTGCTGCGTCGTGACACTTCGATCTCTTCCTGCAGGCGTTGCTCGAAAAAACGACGATTATTAAGCGCCGTCAAGGTGTCGGTGATTCCCTGGCGTTTCAGACGTTGCACGTTAGCTGCATTTTCTATGCAAATTGCCACAATAGCGGCAAAATGTTCGAAAAAATCGGTGCGCGTACCTTTAACGAACCGGTCCGCATTGAAGCTTCCGATGTTAAGACTGCCGAACAGCTTGCCGTAGCGAACCAGCGGTAACAAGGCCACACTGCGCGGGCGTGACGGTGATTGCGGGAATAGCGATGCGTATTTGCCTCGGCTGTAGCGAGCCAATGTTGGGAACAGTGAATGGGGATAATCATTACCAAGATCGCTTAGCGCCGATGCAAAAACCAGAGATGGATGCTGGTCAAGGCAGGCACCTTCGTCTTCCAGCATGCGTCGCAACTCGTGTTCGGGGTCCAGCAGCACCAGGCTCACCATATCCCAGTGGAAAACATTCTGCTCCGGGTAGATCAGCGCTTTCACCAGATCGTAAATAGAGTTCAGGCTGATTAATTGCAGCTCCAGGCGCTCAAAACGCCGCTGTTTCTGCTCATTGCGCTGAGCTTCCGAGATGATCTCGTCAAGCCGCTGACGTAACGCCGTGTTCTGTACCTGCTGACTGGTTTGGGGCACGGTGGTCGGGGGTTGGAAATTTCGCGATAACTGCATGGATTAATTCCGTCGAAACCTGATCCAGGTGGTAACTTACGCTGGTTATCGAAGCACTTTGTTGAATCCCCTTCCCGTCTGACCTGTTGACGGCAGGAACATCACTCAAACAGAGTGTCAACTAATCATCACTTCAACCAGCCTCACCCAAAATAAAGCAATAATCCCGCCAACTTATCGATCGCTCTGCCCCATCAATCTCGCCTTGAAGGGGTACTGGTTGCCGGTGGAAAACCTCATTGAAAATGGAAGCATTCCCGGGCAACGAAAGCCCTGAATCAGACCGAGCTATGTTACTGTTATATATTATGTTATTGTGCAGGCATTTGATGCAGGAGGGGTGCGACTTCGCATTCGCGCGGCAGGAATACCATTTTAATCCCGTTATCGCCCGTTTGCAGACTATTCAACCATTCGCCACGCAATAAAAAACCCCGTGAAACTACGCCGTCAAATCTCTCTTTTCCTGCTGTTGCTGGGACTGACACCACTACTGGTAGCCGTCGCCATCAACGTGCCATTGATCCTGGACCGCCTGGAACTGTTCTACCACGAGGCCTACCTGGAAAAACTCCGCGCCAGCTTCAGTGATCTGGATCAGCATATCAGCCGCAGACAGGAAATGGTGCGCCTGTTCGCGAAACTGCCGGAACCCGGTATTAACCTGAAAACCGGTAAGCCGGACGATACGATATTGCAGAAACGCTCGGCCTACACGGACTGGGCGAATCAGGTTCTGTTTGACCAACTGGACGTGATTGAGGTGATTTTCATCAACAAAACCGGTGAAGTGTCTTTTTCACTGGATCGCAATCAGAAAACGGGGGGGCTGGAAGCGAGTGATCATACACCTGATTTACCGGGTAGGGATTTCATCCTGGCCGGCCTGAATCTCGCTCCAGGTTCAGTCCTTACCAGTCCGATCAGCTTCAACCAGGACATGGATAGCTCAGCCTCGAACCGCTTCATGACATTGCGCTTCATCAGTCCACTGCTTAAATACAGCGGGCAGGACAGCGCACCTGAACTCCAGGGTGTTGTGCTCTTCAATCTGGATGTTGGCGGACTCGCTCACATCTACAGCGGCATTTATTGGGTACAGAACAACGGTGAGTATCTGTCTTCCGGAGACGATGATGCTCCAACATCCACCGCTTTTGCGGATTTTCCCGGCCTTGATAAATTATTGGCCAAAGGTCAACTCGCGCTGTGGGAAGACGCCGGACAGCAGATATTCTGGCTGCCGCTGTTTGTCACCCAGGATTCCGGACCGCTGTGGGTTGGTCGAAGTGTAGACCCCTCACCCATTGCGGAATTTCGCCGTGCGCTCGAGCTTCGAGTCATTGCTATTGTTACCGGCCTGTTGCTGATGGTGTTTATTATCGCCCGCATCATAGCCATCCGTCTGGAACGGATCAGTCGGGAACTGACCGATGGGATTACCCAGGTACTTGAACAGGATCAAGCGGTGGCATTTTCATGGCAGCGTCCGGAGGAGCTGCGCACGCTGGGAAAAAACCTGACAAGTCTTGCCGAGAAACACGCACATGATACCAGCGCATTACGCAGCCATGCGCAGCAGCTTGAGGAATCAAACCGCTATAAGTCAGAATTTCTGGCTAACGTCAGTCATGAATTAAGGACCCCGCTGAATTCGATTCTGCTGCTTTCCAAAATGATGGCAAGCAGCAGCAGCGAAATGTCACCGGAGCACATCCAGCAGGCACAGGTTATTCACGATGCCGGCAGGGACCTCAGAACGCTGATCGACACGGTTCTGGATCTCTCCAGGGTCGAAGCCGGTAAAGCGAGCGTGAAAACCGAGGCCGTAGACCTGCCCGTGTTACTCAACGATGTGCATGAACTCATGCGTCCGCAGTTCGATGCGAAAGGACTGAAACTCGATTTGCTCATCGACCAGGATGCCCCCTCTTCACTGCTGACGGACGGCGAGAAGGTACGCCAGATACTGGTGAACTTCCTCTCCAATGCGCTTAAGTTCACCGAGCAGGGTGGCGCTACGATGCAGTTGTCGCGCAATCCCTGCGAAGATACCGATCCCTGTCCGCTGGCGATCAGCGTCCATGATTCCGGCATCGGCATACCGGCAGAAAAACAGGCGCTGGTATTCGAAGCCTTCAGCCAGGTGGATGGATCCACCAGCCGTCGATACGGTGGTACCGGACTGGGTCTCACCATCAGCCAGGAGCTTGCGAAGTTGATCGGTGGACACATTGGCATTGAAAGCCAGGAAGGAAGCGGATCGACATTTACCTTGCTACTACCGCTCAGCGTCCCCGAAAACGAGTCGCCTGAAGGGCCGAATCGTCCCGCAGCGGATGCCGTAAAGAAGCGTACCCCGGATGAGCGCACAGAAATCCCTGAAGCACATTACACCGGCAGCCGTGTGCTTGTCGTGGATGACGATCTACGCAACCTGTTGGCGCTAACCCCACTGCTGGAACGCTGGGAAATCGGCGTGGTTGCAGCGGGAGATGGCCACGAGGCCCTGGATACGTTGAACGATGATGGTAATTTCGACCTGGTTCTGATGGATTTAATGATGCCGGAAATGGATGGATTCAAAACCATCGAGAAAATACGTTCAGATCCCGATTTACAGACACTGCCAATCATAGCACTCACTGCCAAGACAGCGGACGAAGACAGAAACAAGGCCATCGCGAGTGGCGCAAACGACTATCTTTCCAAACCGGTGGAGCCAGCCGAGTTGAAGCGGCTTCTGGATCGGTATCTGCCACCCCGGATCATTAACAATACGACTGCCCATGAACAGGAACTAAAATGAGGCGCTATAGCGGTTTCAAGTTACTCATCGTTGATGACAACAAAAACAATCTGTTTGCGCTGCATACGCTGGTTCAGAAACACATGGATGTCGAGGTACTGGAAGCGACATCCGGTCAAATGGCACTGGATATAGCACTGAGCACCCCGGATCTCGACCTCATCGTTCTCGATATCCAGATGCCGGTGATGGACGGTTTTCAGACCGCTTCCATGCTAAAAATCCGCAAAAAAACCAAAGATATACCCATCATATTTCTGACCGCGGCGTTCAAGACCGATGAGTTCCAGAAAAAGGGCTACGATGTTGGAGCAGTGGACTACCTGCTCAAGCCAATTGACGACAACCAGCTCATCAACAAAATCAGCACCTATTTCCGCCTGATTGAAAAAGAGCGTGATTTGAACCGGCGACTGGAAGAACAGGTTGCCGCCCGCACAGAAGAACTTCGACAAGCCCACCAGTATCTCGAAGGCATCATTGAAAATATGGGCGAAGCCCTGTTGGTTCTGGAACCAACGGGTGCCATAAAATCCGCCAACCCGACCGCCTGCCGGATGCTCAGTTACGATGAAGACACGCTGGTTGGCATGAATATCGGCGATGTATTTGAGGAATCAGAGCAGGAGCAGGCCCGGGCTTTTCTGGGAACCTGGCTGGAAGCGCTGATACGCACAGGAACGCTCAGCAGTATCGAGGCTCGCTTCATCGCAAAAGACAAAACACGCGTACCGATTCTTTTTTCCCGTACCGCAATGACCGATGAATGCGGTACCATTACGGATATACTCTGTATCGCAAAGGACATGACCGGCTACCGGCATGAAGAGGAAATTGTCTAATCACCTGCACTTTACGGGATTTTGAATGAACAAGGAAAAGCAAGAAGCCGTTTCACCAGAGGATGCGGTGTTAACCGCAGATGCACTGAAAGCGATGGGACACCCTTTACGATGGCGTATTCTGTGCGCGCTCGGCGATGACGAAATTACCGTGGGAGAACTTGCCAAACAGATCGGCACCACACAAAGCAATATGTCGCAGCACCTAGATCAGTTACGCAACAAACGTATTCTGATTTCCCGCAAAGAAGCCAACCGTATCTATTATCGGGTCCGTAACGCGGCGCTGCTGGAATTGATCGGCAGTATGCGTTCGGTACTCTGCCAGGCTAACCTGGATGATGTGCCATCACGGTAAAAGCCGAGGAGCCATATCCTTGAAATGGAAAAGGGGGCTCGATGAGCCCCCTTGCTTTTCCCTGTGATCTTCTCAGGGTCTTACTTGGCGGGTGCCTGCGGGGCTGCCGGAGCAACCGGAGCCTGCTGCGGAGCGCCATAAGGAGCGCCGTAAGGAGCGCCGTAAGGAGCGCCGCCGTAAGAAGGAGCGCCGCCGTAAGGAACGCCGTAGCCGTAAGGTGCACCGTAGCCATAGGGCGCATAACCATAACCGCCATAATTGCGACCATAGTAGTCACCATAACCGCGACCGTAGCCACGGCCATAACCGCGACCGTAACCACGGCCACTGGTGCGGCCACTCATGCTGAAGTCCATGTCTCCGTCACCGAAGAAATCGCCGAGGCCATCACCCCAGCCATCACCCATGCCATTACCCCAGCCATTATTACCCCAGCCGCGATCATAACCACCAGGGCCGCCCCACCAGGCTTGTGCGGAAGTCATGGTCACTACGGTGGCACCAGCCAGCATTGCTGCAAGAACAGTTTTCTTGAGTTTCATTTCAAATCTCCTAGTAAATGTTTAATGTAATCTTTGCGAGGTACAATTGAAGTATTACAGAATATATTAATATATGCAAGTACTATTATTTAAAATAATCCTGGACGTTCGTCTATTTCTTTCAGGTCGCGGCACAAAAAAGCCCGCAGCTGTGATCGCGCGGGCTTTTTCGCGGCCAATCCAGCCGGAAACTGAGCGTTACCGGACGGGGCCGCCGTAGCGGTTATCCCACATTGGCTGACGACTCTGCATCCGCTCTTCGAAGGATTTCTGCATGGCCTTGCGCTGTGCTTCCATCGACTCCTGCATTGCCAGGCGCTGCGCTTCCATCTGCTTGAAATGCTCGTCACCCATGGGGTCACGCATACCGAAGGGACCGTCTGCCATCGGACCACGCATGACGTTGCGGCGATCCTCTTCCATGGCTTTCTGCATGGCTTCCCGCTGCGCTTGCATCTGCTTGAAATGCTCGTCACCCATGGGGTCACGCATAGGATCATGCATGCCGAAGGGGCCATCCATCATCGGACCACGCATGGCATTGCGACGCTCTTCCATGGCTTTCTGCATGGCTTCCCGTTGCGCTTGCACCTGCTTGATCTGCTCATCTGTCATAGGAGCCTGCATGGCCTTGCGCTGCTCTTCCATGCGCTGGTAGTGCTCAAGCGCGGCTTTCTGCTGCGCTTCGATAGCTTCCTGTTGGGCCTTGATCTGTTCTTCAGTCAGGGTAGGAGCATGACCGTAAGGCGAATACGCATAATAAGGGGCATAACCACCGTAGCTGCGATCGTAGCCAGGACCCCACCACGCATTGGCGGACACAGATACTGCAGCCAGACTGGCAGCAGCAATACCCATTGCTAATTTCTTCATAACGACTCTCTCCGATTCGTGTTTTTGCAAAATAAAATGTCTGGAACTGAGTCGACAGTATTTCAGAATATGCGAATATTTGCAAATTCTATCGCGCTGCCCTGCGCTTGCTGCGCAAGGCGATAAATGCTACTGAATTATCGACGGCATTCTACATTATTTTATTTTATTATCAATTTCTTAGTAACTTTCCGAGGCCGATGCAATGATCCCGCGGGGTCGGCAAACGGCGATAACTACAAGTCTGCGAATTAGAGACTTTTGTCTATTTCTATATAAAGAGAGTGAAAAAGCTGCGCTTTGCCGATTGCTGTAACCCGCTCGTTTACCATAGAGGATCGAAAGATCAGAGTGGTTTAGTGAGCCTTACGGATTTCACCTTGCAGGCTGGGAGTCAATTCTGGAAATACTGAAAGTAGCATCCTATTTGGCATGCTGGTCATCAGCACAGTGCCGACTCATACATGAAACCATATAGCTGAATAAAATGCCCCCAGCTATAAGAAACGCAAGAGCTGTCCACCATCGATTGGCTTCCGGTGTCAATCCTGCGGCGGACAATGTCAACCAGGTTACAAACGCTACGAAAGTGGAGATAAACACCACCAGAATATAAGGCCACGGTCTTTTTCGGCATTCCCCACACAGTTTCATTCGGCATTCCCCTTCGAATGGACACACTATTACGCTGGAACATTAATTGATGGTGGCGCCTGCGCACATTGACAAACATCAACTTACCGGTCATTACATTCAAAATCGGTCTGTAAACCGTAATTCACGGTTAAGCCGGGCAAAACGCCAACCTCACCGTTGTTCACCGGAAATCATTTTCCAGACACAAACAACTTTTTCAGAATATTTGAATATTCTGTATATTTCAATATATCAGTCGTTATTTTTTTATACCGGGAAACCGGGGTGCCGGTACGACATCCCAACCCCGCCAGGCGGAAAAATAATGTTTTTGTCAGCGTGTAGACAGATGCAGAACGAGACCGGTGTTCGATTTAAGAACATCACAGTGACTGCCGTTATCTTGTTGGGTACAAAGCCAAACTTTTTATGCCACATTCACGCGGAGTCTGAACAAAGATGGCAATCGCAACACAGTTCGAAAAACTAATGGCTGGCTGTAAGGATTTGACATTAAGCCACCTTCGCCCCCTCATGGATCGAATGTTCGAAAATGCCGACGTGGCGTTACTGGATTTTGCCGAGAAAGCCGAAAGCAACATGGCCCAGAACCTGTTTTTCGAAGCCATGGGCGAAGTCCGCAAAAAGCGATCCGCCATTGAACAACAATTCTACTTGGAAGTTAAACGGGGGTTCTCAGACTTTCCTTGCAAACCCGAAGGCCAACCCCAGCCTGCGAACGATGATACGGGCCTCGGCAATTTATCTTTACTCGACACGGAAGAAGTTGAAACCTCGGTAGCAGCCCGGAATGCTGCCGGCAAACTGGCGAGCCGTATCATGGACCAGATTTTTGCGCTCAAGCAACGGCTTTCCATCGTCAACGGTGGCGATGCCGTTGAGGAAAACCAGATACCTGGTGGGCCGGCATGGCTGGGTTGTGCGTTTCAGCACGCCGTTGAACAGCTGGAACTGGAAAACAAGGTCCGTATTGTGTTCATCGCACTGTTTGACAAATACGTGCTAAGCAAGGTCGACACCTTATTCGACGAATACAACAAGCGCCTGATTGAGCAAGGCATTTTACCAAACCTGCGATATGAAGTCCGTAAACAACCCGGTGGTGTTGAAATTGTTGAAACGAACACCGCTGACCCGTCAGACGAAGAGGCTGCGCAAGCTGATGCTGAGGACAGCGCTGGTGATTACCAGGCCCCTTCAGAAGTTGGAGATGATGTATTCGGACGTATCTGCGAACTCATGATCGGCAGGCGCAACCGACCGTTGTCACCACCCGCCGGTAGCAATAATGTCACACCAATCGCTTCCGGCGGATCAGCTGTTGCTGGTCCCGCAAGCGCGGGCTATAGCGGGGGGAACGTGAGCGGAAATGCCGGAGGATATGCTGGGGGACATGCCGGAGGAGTTGCCGGGGAAAATGCCGGGGGAATTGCAGATGGCGCAGGGGCAGCCGGCACGAATGGTGGTCCAAGCCTGGTCACCCAGATTCATAAGCTGCAATCCCAGATTCAGACTGGAACCACGACTTTATCCAGTTCCGAATTCATTGAAAACATAGAAATCGATGAGAACCTGATCAGTAACCTGCAGTGTACCCTCGCGGAAGAGCGGGAAAAGATATATGGCAGCGTTGACCGGCGCAAGATTCCTGTCGCCGATACCAATGTGATTGAATTGGTCGGCATGCTGTTTGAGTACATGCTCAAAGAGGAAAACCTGCCAAATGTTGTCAAGGCTTTACTGAGTCGGCTGCATACGCCTTTGTTGAAAGTTGCAGTTGTCGACCGCAATTTCTTCACCCACGCACAACATCCCGCTCGCAGTCTGCTCAACAATATGACATCTGCGGGTATTCGCTGGGTTGAAGAAAACCGGATCGAGCGCGGCATCTTCCCGAAAATGAAAGAAATCGTCGACCGGATTTTACTCGATTTCAAAGAAGACGTCGGGATTTTTGATATCCTGCTGAAAGATTTCGACAAAGCGGTGAAAGATCTCGATCATCGGGCCGGTCTTGTCGAAACGCGCACCACGGAGGCGGCTGACGGACAGGAAAAGCTGCAGGCCGCCCGCCAGCGTGCACAACAGGAAGTCCATACTCGCTGCCAGGGAAAGCCTGTGCCTGCAGCAACCCGGGAATTCCTGCAGCGTATCTGGGCAGACAAACTTACCTTTATCCTGCTGCGCAGTCCGCAGGGGGATGAAAGTGGAGACTGGCAGGCAGCCATTGCCCTGGCAGACCGTATTATCCAGT
>Ga0209578_10001448_pt1 | contig 22118 bp, 17 predicted proteins | sample tdAd472_FD_187127 | JGI IMG/M metagenome (GOLD analysis project Ga0209578, IMG submission 187127) | Marine sediment microbial communities from the Atlantic coast under amendment with organic carbon and nitrate - tdAd47.2 (SPAdes)... | ecosystem: Environmental > Aquatic > Marine > Coastal >...
AAATAACTTGACATCCGGGTCGTTTTTCCAAGCATCTAGAATAGGATCCACAAATGTCCAGGCTGCTTCGACGGAGTCTCCGCGAGCATATAGCGTCGGATCACCTTTGATGCTATCGAGCAATAGGCGCTCGTAGGCAGCTGGCACGTAAGCATCAGTGAGGTCGGCATAATGGAAGTCCATATCTACATCTTTCACTCTAAAACCTTGCCCGGGTACTTTCATCCCAAAATTGAGCAATAGGCCTTCGTGTGGTTGAATGCGGATAATGAGTTTGTTTTTCTTAGTTTGTAAACCTGTTTCATTATAGAAGAGGGGATGTGGCGGTGATTTAAAAGTAATCGCCACTTCTGTAACTTTTGTCGGTAAACGCTTGCCGGTGCGAACATAGAAAGGGACGTCGGCCCAGCGCCAATTATCAATGAAGAATTTTATGGCTGCAAATGTTTCTGTTTTCGATTCTTCAGGAACCCCTTGTTCATCTCGGTAGCCATTGACTGGGGTTCCCTTGATTTTAGAGGCAATATATTGCCCTCGAATCGTATGCTTTTCTAGGTCTTTGTGGGTTATCGGCCGAATGGATTGGAATAGCTTTAATTTTTCATTGCGAATGGCTTTGGCATCTGCTGTAATGGGAGGTTCCATAGCTACATGTGCTACGATCTGTAAGAGGTGATTTTGGAACATGTCTCGCAAGGCTCCCGACTGATCATAGTATCCTCCTCGGTTTTCTACACCGATACTTTCTGCATTGGTGATTTCAATGTGCTGAATGTAATTTCTATTCCACAAGGGCTCAAAAAAGCCATTAGAAAAACGAGTGACTAGTAGATTCTGAACCGTTTCTTTACCCAAATAATGGTCGATACGATAAATCTGATCCTCTTCGAAATATTGTAGTAATTTCTTGTTGAGCGCAAAGGCGGATGTTCTATCATATCCAAAAGGCTTTTCGATCACCAAACGCTTCCAACCTTTGGTTTGGTCACTCAAGCCCTGTTCCGCTAAATAAGCAGGAATGGTTTCGTACAATTTGGGTGGTGTAGATAAGTAAAAGATATAATTACCCTTGGTACTGAATTGCGCATCTAAAGCAGTTAGTCGTTCCTTTACCTGTCCATAGGCCGTACCATCTCCTGTATCAATGGCTTGATAAAATAGCCTTTGGGCAAAGTTGTCAATGGCAGACTGATCTGCATCCTTGGCATCAAAAAGGTCGCTTTCGAGCACTTTTTTCCTGAAGTCCTTATCGGAATAATTTGATCTACTGACCCCTAATACGGCAAAATTTTCGGGAAGAGACTTATGGGCATACAAATGAAAGATGGCAGGTATGAGTTTCCTTTCTGTAAGGTCACCAGAGGCGCCGAAGATGACAAAAATAAGTGGGTCCATTGGCAGTTATCAGATTTTACTAGCGTAAAGAAACATTTTTTTAAAGAACAACCCAAAAGTATAAATCAGTTGAATACGTTATGATAATGCCTGCCATTGCATTAAAGTTTTAATTAAGGGGTGATTTTCCGGATTTCCCCCTACCTTTGGCGAGATTTTTTCTACTACGCTTGTACTACAGTCATTAAATGATAAATAAAAGATGAATCAGACAACATATGATTTCGGAATGATAGGTCTCGGTGTAATGGGGCGCAATTTTCTTTTGAATGTAGCTGATCATGGTTTTTCGGCGGCTGGACTAGATTTAGATGCTGAAAAAGCAAAGGCCTTAGAAGAGGAAGCCGCAGGGCGCCCCATCATGGGGACGACTTCTACGGCTGAATTTGTAAAGGCTTTGGCACGGCCCAGACGTATCATGTTGTTGGTGCCTGCAGGCAAAGTGGTAGATGGTGTGATTGAGAGTCTGCTTCCTCATTTGGAGGAGGGAGATTTGATTGTGGATGGTGGAAATTCTCATTTCCCAGACACTGAAAGAAGAGGAAAATACCTGAAGGAAAAAGGCTTGTATTTTGTAGGCGCAGGGGTGTCGGGCGGAGCAGAAGGTGCCAGAAAAGGACCGAGTATTATGCCAGGAGGAGATAAAGAAGCCTATGAGATCATACGGCCCGTGCTGGAAGCTGTATCGGCCAAAGTAGGGCCTGCAGAAGAGCCTTGTGTAGCGCATATGGGGCGTGGAGCAGCAGGGCATTACGTGAAGATGGTGCACAATGGTATCGAATACGGGATGATGCAATTAATTGCTGAGGCCTATGATCTACTTAAGCAAGTAGGAGGATTGGACAATCCCACTATGCACCAAGTATTTGACGAATGGAACAATGGCGCATTACGTTCATTCTTAGTAGAAATTACGGCTGAAATTTTGGGCCAGAAAGATGACTTGACCGATGGGTGGCTAGTGGATGCCATTTTGGATAAAGCCAAACAAAAAGGAACCGGTAAATGGACCTCGCAAAATGCAATGGATATCGGTATTCCTGTACCGACCATCGATGCAGCGGTAAGTATGCGCGGAATATCTTCCTTAAAAGCGGAGCGCGTAGCCGCAGATGCTGTGCTCAATCCTCAACTGCCACCGGCAGCGGAAGTTGATCAAACAGTGTGGATTGAAGAAATGGGGAAGGCTTTACATTTTGCTTTTTTAGTCACCTATTCTCAAGGAATGGCGTTATTGGCCGATGCTTCAAAAGAACATGATTATGCTTTAGATATGGAAGCTATCGCTAGAATCTGGCGAGGAGGTTGTATTATTCGTGCTGATTTATTGGAACAAATCCGCCAAGCTTATTCTACAACGCCCGATTTGAAAAACTTGATGGTCAGTCCTTCTTTCAGTGAAGATTTACTGGCTACCCAAGGCGCCATGCGTACGGTACTAAAGGCCGGTATTGATGCTGGTGTTCCTATGCTAGCCTTTTCCTCTACTCTTCAATATTTTGATGCCTACCGTACTGGTCGACTACCGCTAAATATAGTACAGGCACAACGCGATTTCTTCGGTTCGCATACTTATGAACGAGTCGATCGAGCGGGTGTTTTTCACACGGAATGGTGATTAGCCTACTTTAAGTATTTGGCAAAGAAGCCCAGGAGTGTCTCGTATAAGGCTATCCAGTTTTCGTCCTTTTGCCAGCGGTGCCCTTCGTTGTATCTGACGAGGTAGGGGACGTCTAGCCCCATAGCACGTAAGCGCTCGACTACCTGATCGCTTTCCTGTATTACAACGCGAGGGTCATTGGCACCATGGGCAATGAAGAGCGGCTGCTTGATTTTGTCTAGATGGAAAAAGGGCGATATTTCTTTGATGATGGCGGCTTCTTCGGCTACCTTAGGATCATACCATTGGCGGTAAAAGCCTGCGATAAATTCTTTCCAAAAAGGAGGGAAACTTTCAAATAAAGTGAAGAGATTCGTCGGGCCGGCGACTTCAGCCCCGCAGACGAAAATATCCGGCGATTGAATCAGGCTTTGCAAGGTGGCCAAGCCTCCATAACTGGCCCCGAAGGCGCCAATTCGTGATTCATCGATCCAGTTTTCGCTGGCTAGTATATAAGCAAGCCCATCTTCTAAGTCATGCAACATATTGCGACCGACCTGCTTAAATCCGGCCTTTTGGAAGCTTTTCCCAAAGCCAATGGAACCCCTAAAATTAATTTGTAAAACGCCATAGCCACGGTTGGCGAGCAGTTGAGCGTAAGCTATAAACTGGTAGTTATCCCGGATGTCGTATGGCCCTCCGTGAGGAATGAGAATCAAGGGAACCTGTTCTCCTGCAGCGATGTGCTTGGGTTTGAAAAAATAGCCCTCAATCAATAGACTGTCTCTGCTGTAAAAAGAGAAAGGAGACATCTTTGCCATATCTGTCTCTTTCAATTGGGGCTTCAAGTTGATCAGCTCTTGAAAATGATCCTCCTCCTTGGTGTACAGATAATATTTACCATAGAGGGTAGGGCTTGTTACTTTTAAGAGGTACTTCTTTTCGTCTGCTGATACACTGATGAGGCTATAAATATGCTCCCTGAAATAGGCGCTGAAACGCTGGTGTAGGGACTGATATACTTTACTGACCGGAATAATTTGCTGTTTTACCCCATTAAACTGGTAATAATCGATTTCTTGCCGCGATACCGCATAGGACAGTTTTTCTGTATCATAGCGTGGATGTGCGAAAAGCGTTTTGACTACCTTTTTGGCCTTTAGGTCATAGCTGATCAGCGCCTTGGTGTCTTTTCCCAAGTTGCTCAATACATAAGCCAGGTGTGGATTGTTTTTATCCTCCACAAAAGTCAATATTTGAAACCAATCACCACTTTCCATGCGGACAACTTTCTCGAAAGGAGCCCCGGCTTGGGAACGATAATAGAGGACATAGTCGGTAGCATTCTCCAAGACATCGTAGGCTCGTAGCTCCCCTTTATCAGAGAAATAGAAATCGGAGGCAATCCCATTGTCCAATTGGTTGTTGAATAACTTTTCAAGCTCACCGGTACGGATATTAATCTTATAAGGATCAAACTGGTCGGATTTCTCCTTATTCATGGAGATAATGAGGTGTTCTTTTAGCTGAGGCAGCTGATGTAGAACCCTCACTTGCACTTTCTCATCGGGGGTCAAGGCCTGAAAATTACCTCCATTTCGATCTACTGCGAATAATTGGTATAATTCATCCCCTCCTTTATCCCAAAGCATTAAAAGCCGATCATCTGTTTTCCAAAAGTAGCGGCCTATTGTTTCTTTACCTTCCTGTAGCGCCATTCTCGTTTCGCCATTGCTGAGGTCTCTAATCATTAGTTTTCTCGTCCCTGTATTAACCTTTTCCAGGTAGCTGAGGTATTTCCCAGAAGGAGACAATTGGAAATCTGATTGTTGTGGGAGCGTGATGAAATCCTCTATGCTGTTGGTGTAAACTCCTTTTTCATATTCGCTTAGTTTTTGTAATTCGCTGCGCGAACTAGGTAGGCCCGTATTACCGGGAAGTTGATCTTGTGCGATCAGAGCGGTACAGAGACTTAAGCACAGTAGGATAATCAGGTAGGAAAAGAGTTTTGATTTTATAGCCATTCATTTTAGATCTGATACTGGCCGGCAAAGATAATGTAATCTCGGTTATCCTTCTAAGGCTTGACGGGGAGCGTGACGAAATAGGAAAGCGGAAGATGGAAAGCGGAGTATGTCCATGAGTTCCAAGACGTAGTGTTTCCGACTTCGCATTTCGTATTTCCGATTTTGCCCAAGCCTAGACGGAGAACCGTAATCTCTAGTATCCTGCTAGATGGGCGAGCTTTTGCTGCGATAATACCATCCTGTATTCACTCGGCTGTTCATTGGTCTAGCATATCTATCCATTGATCTAACAAAGTAAACCGTCGAGGCAGGCTTTTTTACTTTAGCTTCCCTAAAATTATAGGTATGAATCTGCGAGAGAATATCAGCTATGCCATCCGTACAGTCCGATCCAATTGGCTTCGGGCGATCCTGACTTTAATGATCATTGCCTTCGGGATTATGGCTTTGGTTGGTATCTTGACAGCGATTGATAGTGCTATCTTTTCACTGAGTAATAATTTATCCTCTCTGGGCGCTAATACATTTGACGTGGATCGTAAAGGTTCGGGCGTGAGTGGAAACCGAGGTGGTCGCCGCCAGAAACGAGGAGATGTATTTACCTATCGCCAGGCTTTAGAATTCAAAGATCGATATAATTTTGCCGCACAAACGTCAGTTTCATTCAATTGTACGGGGACTGCTACTGTTAAGTATAAAGGTGAAAAAACGAACCCGAATACCTTGGTATTTGGTATTGATGAAAACTACCTAGAGGCAAAAGGATATGAAGTAAAGTATGGGCGTAACTTTAGTCCGCTGGAAGCCGTCAATGGAGGATATCGGGCGATCATTGCTTCTAACATAGTAGATGATCTATTTGAGGGAAAGGATGAAAAAGCAATGAACCAGACTATTTCCTTGGGGAATATCAAGTTGAAGGTGGTGGGTACCTTGAAGACCCGAGGTTCAAGCATGAATGAAAGCCAGGATCGCCGAGTATTGATTCCTCTACAAACGGCCAAGCGTTATTATGGTACACCCAACTCCAGTTTTAATATTCTGGTAGCAGTAAATGACCCTACACAGATGGATTATGCCATCGGGAATGCGACCATGGTTCTCCGAAATGTCCGCGGACTCAATGCCTATCAGGAAAATGACTTTGAAATCTCCAAAAGTGATGGTCTAATCGGGATCATTAAAGAAAATACACTCTACTTTCGTTTAGCAGCTATTGGCATTGGTATGGTTACCTTGCTGGGAGCCGCCATTGGTTTGATGAATATTATGCTGGTAAGTGTGACCGAACGGACACGCGAAATCGGCATTACCAAAGCACTGGGGGCTACACGCCGCAATATCATGATCCAATTCTTGACGGAAGCGGTGGTGATCTGCCAAATGGGAGGAGTGCTGGGAATTGTGCTGGGCGTTCTCATTGGTAATGTAGTGTCGGCCCTCATGGGCGGGACCTTCCTATTCCCTTGGCTTTGGATCACTATTGCGGTGATTACCTGTATGGGTGTAGGATTGGCTTCTGGTTTATATCCAGCCCTGAAAGCCTCTCGCTTAGATCCAATCGAAGCTTTGCGTTATGAGTAATGGGTAATGAGGGGCTATGCCCAAAATACGCTTACAAACAAGCCTCATTTATGCCTAGTATATAATTTTTCACCACTTCCATTGCGGGGGCTACTTCTGCCCCTTCGAAGCCACTTATGTCCTTATCACTAAGGCTGTCCTTTGCCGTTTGAAGGTAGCGTTTTGCCAACGGAAGGTAGGACCAATGCCATTTTTCCTCATTGTATCCATTGGGGCGATTGGGCCCTTTGGGCGAATAGGGTTGGCAAAAGCCATACTCACTGGCATGAGCCGTCAACCACTGGTATATTTTTAGCCCTTCACCCTTTTCAAAAAAAGCGTTGTTTAGTTTATTGAGATCGATATCAGTACCCCAATGATGTCGAGAGGTACTTGGCATAGAACTGTATTCTAGAATTCGGAGGGCTCGTTGATTTTTATCCGCTATTTCAGCCGCATTAGTTCCATCTGAGAGTTTACGTTGGCCGGTCCATTTAGCTTCCCAAATTGATTTTTGAGCATTGAAATTTCTAGTGGCAGAAAGAATCCGCAGGGTGATACTGTCTTTACTGGCAGCTTCATACATGCGCAGAAATGCACGGTAGGTCTCTTGGTGCAGGTAGATATTGTTTTTGGTGGTGTATTGCGGTTCAATACGAACAAAATTGGAATCCTGAGCGGGCTCAAATTGACCTGTCACATAGTGCAATGGCACGGGCTTCATTACCTCCTTGGGTGCTGCTGCTATTGGAGCCGGGAGGCTTTCTACTTCACTTACAGCCTCCTCCTCTTGTGGTGAAGAAGAGCTACAAGCTAGTACCAGAAAAAAGGACAATGATAAGATTGCCATACTAATACTTAGTCCTATCGGCTTGGTTGTTCTATTGTTTCTTTTAGTCATTTGGGAACCTTTGTTTTGGTTGATAAACATAGAGATAGGAGACACTGAATCTTGGTCTCATTTTTTCAAATTACTTATTCTGGACTTTTGAAAATCAAAATGCCAATGAAGATTAAAATCAAAAGGCGTGGCCATGATCTCTGTGCCTCGGTGTTCAAAATCAAAAGGCGTGATGAATGCCCCTCCGATTTTTGAAAATCAAAATGCCAATGAAAATTAAAATCAAAAGGCATGGCCATGACCTTTGTGCCTCGGTGTTCAAAATCAAAAGCCATGATGAATGCCCTTCCAACTTCCGATTTCCGACTTTCAACTTCACCCCATATACCCCGCATCAAAGACTTCATTCTGACCATCCTGATGCAAAGTATAAGAGAAATTTGCTAGAATAGAATAGGCACCATGCTCTCCTTTCTTATTCATAGCAAGGAAACCCACTTGTAGACCATCTCCAGGTTTGAGGTGTCGGTCAGCAATGCGTTTGACTGCTTCTTCGCAGGCTTCTTGGGGAGATTTTCCTTGTCGCATCAATTCTACGACCAGGAATGAGCCCAGGGTTGTCATTACGAGTTCGCCTACCCCAGTGGCACAGGCACCGCCTACTTCATTATCGACATACAATCCGGCACCAATAATCGGAGAATCGCCCACTCGCCCGGGTACCTTGAAGGCCATCCCGCTGGTCGTACATGCGCCGGCCATATCACCGTTTTTATCAATGGCTAATACCCCAATCGTATCATGTTGGTCAATATTAGCTTTGGCGGGGGCTCCTTTGTTTTCCGCCTTCCATTTTTCCCAACGCGCTTTGGCTTTGGGCGTCAATAAATTTTCTTTTTCGAAACCCTGTTCTAAAGCAAATTGGTAAGCCCCTTCTCCGCTTAGCATTACATGTATCGTTTCCTCCATTACTTTACGAGCTACCGAAATAGGGTGCTTGATATGTTGCATATAAGTAACCGCTCCCGCATTGCCTTTTTCATCCATGATGCAGGCATCAAGGGTAACGTTACCGGCTGCGTCAGGCAAACCACCATAGCCTACACTTTGATCATTAGGGTCTGCCTCGACTACGCGAGCACAGGCTTCCACGGCATCTAGCGCAGATCCTCCCTTTTGAATTACTTCCATTGCGGGAGTGGTGGCTTCTTTATGTGGCCAGGTGGCAATAATGGCCGGCGTAAGGGCTTTAGAATTCGGGTTTGTTTTTGCAACAGGAGCCGCGGTAGCGGTTTCTTCCGTAGGTGTTTGGCAACTACTCAAGCCGAATAGACCGGCCAGCGATGCACCGAAGGCATTGGAGAAAAAAGATCGTCTATTGAACATACTAATTTGGCGATTTTGAGCGATTGAATGCAGGTGCTAGCGAGCTGGAAATCAAAATGATACTAGCCTTTTAACTAGCCCTTAAGTATATAGCTTTCTTTCTATCCTTGATCTTAGCAGGACGAGGATAAAAAATTACAGCGATAGAATAAATGACTAAATAACACTTTTTCTTGCTATTTTTCCGCATCAATTAAACGAAAGACCAAAAAATGAACGGAAAGCAACTGACGCAAGCTTGGCGCTGGTATGGCCCCGCTGATCCTATTAGCCTACAGGATATTCGACAAGCAGGAGCTACGAGTATTGTAACCGCCTTACATGAAATTCCCATCGGTGAAATTTGGTCCGTCGAGGACATACAAGAAAGAAAAGATATTATCGAAGCGGCAGGCCTGACCTGGGACGTTGTCGAAAGCATTCCCCTGCATGATAGTATTAAACGGCAGACCGGAGATTGGAAACAGTATGTTGCTAATTATCAAGCAAGTATTCGTAATCTCGGTGCTTGTGGTATTCCTATTGTGACCTACAATTTTATGCCTGTCATTGATTGGACGAGAACGGATTTGGATTATCCGATGGCCGATGGGTCTACCGCGCTTCGTTTTGAAGTGGCAGCACTGGCAGCCTTTGATATTTTTATTATTGAAAGACCAGGAGCTAAAGAAAGTTATCCGCCAGCGGTGTTATCCGCAGCTAGTGCTTATTTCGAACAAGCTTCAGCAGAAGATAAAGCCTTATTGATTAAAAATATAATCGCTGGCCTCCCCGGCGCAGATGATGGTTATACATTGGATGCTTTTCGGGAGGCACTCGCGGCTTATCAAGATATGGATGAGGCTAAATTGCGCCAACATTTAGTAGACTTCCAGTCGGCCATCGCACCAGTAGCGGAGGAAGCAGGGATCAAATTAGCTATCCACCCAGATGATCCTCCTTTCCCCTTATTGGGTCTACCCAGAGTGGTGAGTACGGCTAAGGACTTGGAAGCCCTATTCGAGGCGGTCCCGAATTCGGCCAATGGTATTTGCTTTTGTACAGGCTCTTATGGTGTTCGTGCCGATAATGACCTTCCGGCGATGGTACGCCAATTTGCAGATCGGATCCATTTTATTCATTTGAGAGCAACTCGCCGAGATGAACAAGGGAACTTTCACGAAGCGGATCACTTGGATGGTGATGTGGATATGTATGCAGTCATGCTAGCATTACTCGAAGAGCAACAAAAGCGAGCAGTAGGTATCCCTATGCGCCCTGATCACGGCCATAAGATGTTGGATGATTTGCATAAGAAGACGAATCCTGGTTATTCGACGATTGGACGCTTGCGTGGCTTGGCGGAACTACGCGGCCTGGAATTGGGTATCTTGCACAGCAAATTTGTCTGAGAAGGCGATTGAAGTACAACGGATTCGTTAATACTCAAACTCCATCTTCTCACTCGGATAACCAAACAAGCATTTCTCTTTGATCAAAGAGGCTACTTTAGTTGGAACTTGTGATTCCCAACCCGGATCACCTGCTTGGATCATCGTAAGCACCTCCTTTGAGAAAATATGTAAAAGATCAGAATTGAAGCCTTCTACATCCTCGATTTGATTATTATCGAGTAGGTGACGGTAGAGAAATTTAACGCCTTCTGGGACGGGTACATTCTGAGCCGTCATGAGTTCGGCGCTGCCCTCCTGCATGGCAGGGTAGACATATATCTTGACATTACTCGTAAACATTTCACCAAAAGTGGCGAGTAAACGACCATCCATATTTTGGTAGTATTTCTCGCTAATCACCTCTAATAAGGGGCGAACACCGAGTACAATACCGAGCTGTTGCACTTTAAAATCACTGAGATAAACGATCAGTTTCTGGTATTCTTCACAGTCTGAAATAACAACCGTCTGCCCCATTGCGTTGAGCAATTCTGCTCGATCGATGAAGTCTCGTTCGTCTAATTCGCCCGTAGAGCGGAGGTTATCCAAGGTAATTTCTGTCAGTAGGAAAGTACGTTGGGTGTCCACTTTGGGATCATTGCGAAATTGTTGATAACTGGTACGTATCATATCCATATTGACCAAGGTGGCGGGACGGAAGCTACCGCGAACGACTAAGACATTTTTCCTATAGAGAAATTCAGAGCCATGGACATTGCGGCCATCGGGACCAAACATAGCGACCTCTGTCAACTTATGCTTGACCAGCCATAGACTTAGTAATCGATTATCTACATCATCAAAATTGGGCCCCGTCAGCCGAATCATATCAATCTTAACCCGACCTTGGAGGCTATCCATCAATGATTCTACCAACAACTCAGGATTGTTGTGGTAATGGAAGCAGCCATAAATGAGATTTACCCCTAGAATTCCAATGGCTTGTTGCTGGAGCTGATTATTCTTATCTCGCATCCTCACATGCAAGACAATATCGTTGGGCTCACTATGCGGATCTAATTGAAAACGGATGCCCATCCAACCATCTCCTTTGATGGTCTTGGTGTAATTAATGGCAGAAACGGTATCGGCAAAAGCGAAAAAATTGGTCTCCGGTCTTTCATTCCGCAAGCGGTAATCCATCAGTTCGTACTCGTGATCGAGCATCTTGTAAATCCGGGCTTCACAAACATATCGACCACTCGCCTCCACACCGTATATCTGATCGGAGTAAACCTTGTCGTAGGCCGACATGGTTTTGGCAATGGTTCCTGCCGCCGCTCCTACCTGGAAAAAATGACGTGCGACCTCCTGTCCGGCACCAATTTCGGCAAAGGTGCCATAAATGCTGTCATTGAGATTGATTTCGAGCGCTTTTTGTTCCGTTTCAAGTAACTGACGCATGAATTTCTTTGTAATGGTTTTTGAAGAGTAAGGGCTAATGTCTTTCTTCAACAAAGTTAAAAATTATTAGTTGTTTATTGGGAAGGGAAGGCTATAGTTTATATATTGGTTTAGTAAATATATTATATCCCATTAACGCGCTTCCCTATGAAAAATGTGACACTAAGTGGCCTTCTTTTTGTGGTTACCTACCTTCCAAACGTTCTAGCTGGACAAGAAGTTGTTTTTCCTACGCCAGGTATGGCTTATGGAGAGTTGTTTCAAGACTTCCTTGATTATCGCCCTTTTTCCATTTACTATGAAAAAGATACGTTGAAGTTAGATGCTACGGATTAGTCATCGCCCGACACAAAACTTTCCCAATTTTAAATAACTTTGGGAGACCGGGTGTATAAATGGTGGTAGTAACTATCCATGCACCATCTAAAAAGATCTAGTATGACCAAAAAGATATTGCTGCTATTGCCCATCCTTTGTTGGGCCCATCTTTTACTTTGTCAAGTACCCTCCAATCCTATCGGCATTAATCCACCTTCCTTGAAATGGCAACAGATCAAGACAGACAAGGTACAAGTGATCTTTCCAAAAGGGAATGAGGAGGAAGCACAACGGGTAGCGAATGTTGTACATTATTTGTGGGGAATGGATAATGCCTCTATTGGGGAAAAGAAGAAGAAAGTGACGATTTTACTGCAAAACCAGACGGTCATTCCCAATGGATTTGTCACAGTAGGCCCCTTTCGTTCCGAATTTTACCTGACCCCACCGCAGTTTAATTGTACAACAGATTGGCTAGATATTTTGGCAATTCATGAGTATCGGCATGTGCAGCAATTCAGCAACTCAAGAAGAGGAATTACGCAGTTTTTCAAATCGATCTTGGGCTCCTGGACATGGGGAGGCTTCACAGCAACGGCATTACCGCGATGGTTTTTTGAAGGGGATGCGGTCGGGACAGAAACGGCTTTGACCGCCTCGGGACGGGGACGCTTACCTGCCTTTGATATGGAGTATCGGTCACTCCGATTGAATGATCTTAATTATACCTATGAAAAGGCCTCGGCCGGGTCTTTAAAAGACTTTGTACCCGATTGGTACGGCCTAGGCTATTACCTGACGACCCATGCTCGTACTCACTATGGAAAAGATATCTGGGGGAAAGTGGTGTCAGATGCGGTGCAATATAAAGGCTTGATCCGCCCATTAAGTCACAGCTTGAAAAAACATACGGGACTAACGACTAAGGGGCTTTATAAAAATACCTTTGAAGAGTTGGATAGCTTATGGGAACCCGTGAGTACCAAAAGTACGGTTTATGCCGAGGCCAGCCAATGGAATACAGCCAAGAAAAGAACGGTCACAGATTATACAAATCCTCAGTTTTGGAATAATGGAACGCTTATCGTAGAGAAGCGAGGCTACGATCAAAATCCTACCTATTACGAATTGGACAGTGAAGGAAATGAAACACGAATAACCCAGTCGGGTCGATTGGTGGGAGCACCTAATTCAACCTTGTCAGTGGGAGGGGCAAAATTGATTTGGTCTGAATATGACTTTGATCTTCGTTGGGCCAATCGAACCTTTTCCGTTATTCGAACCTTTGATCGAGGCAGCTATGCTAAAAAACAATTGACGAATAAATCGAAGTACTTTTCGCCCGCTCTGAATAAGGTAGGTGACCGAATTGTAGCTGTCTCAACCGATGAAGCCCAAAATTATGCCCTGCATATTTTAGATGGCGATACAGGTAGTGTTTTAAAAGAAGTCCCCAATCCAAACAACTGGTTCTATATGTATCCTCGTTGGGTGGATGATAATCGAGTGGTGGTAGTGGCACAAAAAGGAGAGGTCAATGAACTACAGTTGGTGGACATCAATACCGGAGAAACCACCGCTTTATTACCAGGAACCATTCATCAAATCACACACCCCATTAGCAAAGGGGACTATATCTATTTCTCGGCTGCCTATAGTGGTATCAATAATATATATGCGGTAAAAATCGGTGAACCTACCTTATATCGATTGACGAATGATTTGCTAGGTGCCTTTCAACCCGCTATCTCACCCGATGAGAAAACCCTAGTGTATAGTGCTTTTAGCCCAAAAGGCTATAATATCATGAAGCAATCTTTGGATCCATCCAAATGGGAAGCTTTGGAGGTGCCACCTACTTTTGGCATTACTTATTATGAAGCCTTGGCAGCGCAAGAGGGAGGGAGTATTGTGGATAAGGTGGGCAATGAGGTATTTCAAGTCAAGAAGTTTAATAAGCTATCTGGTTTAATCAATCCACACAGTATTTTACCTACGGTCGAACATCCCTTATACGGGGCTAGTATCCTTTCGGATAATAAATTCAGTACGCTTTCGGCGGATGCAACGGCCTATTATAATATCAATGATAAAGAATGGACGATATTGGGTGGTTTGAGTTATGCGGAGTACTTTCCGATTGTCAATGTCAATTATGCACGGCTTAACCGGTCTTCATTTTTTAGCAATCTGTCGGAGCTAAATGATACGTCCTTTCTCCTAACGAGCTATATCGAAGAATGGACTGAAGATCGGGTATCGGCTGGACTGTCCATTCCGCTCACTTTCACTAAGGGAAATTCCTTACACCGTTTGGACTTCATTGGGAATTACCAAAATATATCGGTCAATCCAGAAGGGAATTTTGATAGCCCGACGAGAGCGCGGCGGGATTCTATACCCGCGAATAATAGATTGCGTACTTATTTTCGAGAGCCTTTAGGTAAGGTGAACTTTGATGCACTGGATATTAGATTACTTTGGCGAAGTCTCGATCGGCGAGCTCGGCAACATTTGAATCCTACTTGGGGACTGGTATTGGATGGTCGTTATCGAACGACAATGGGAACCGAAGATTTTGCGGCCGACGTGTTTCAGTTGCGCGGGGATGCCTACATGCCGGGTTTTGCGAGAACCCACAGTTTCTTCATTAATACCATGATGCAGTCGCGGGGATATATAGATAACTATCGGTTCTCAGATTTTTTCGTCTATCCTCGAGGATACAATAGCATCTTAGCGGATAACTTTTATAAAATTGGCATTAATTACAGCTTACCCCTTTGGTATCCAGATGTAGGGGTTGGTTCTTTGGCTTTTGTAAAGCGAGTAAAAGCTAACCTTTTCTATGACTTTGGCCGACAACAACTTAAAACCCCTTTCACTGCCAATCGGAATGTTCGATCCATGGGGGTTGAGTTGGGTTTTGATATGCGTTTGATTCGATTGTTGGATGTCGACTTTGGTTTGCGCTATAGTTATCTACTAGATCAAGAATTTGCGCCAAATGGCCAGCAACATCAATTTGACTTCTTTCTAATTAGTATTGGAGGCTAGGCTAATTTGTCGTCGTCGTTACCATCAAATTGACCGCTTCCAAGTCCTTCTGCGTAAGAATACCGACTAATTTCTTCTCATAGGTGATAGGCAGGCCAGTCAATTTATGTTTTGCTAGGATTGAGGTTGCTTTTGCGAGGCTATCTTTAGCATCGCCAGTGATAACATCTTTGATCATGATATCTCTAACTAGTAGTGAGCTAGGAGATTGATCGAGGGCATAGCGAGATAGGCCACCATCGGTAAGAATACCTACCAGTTCTCCGTCATAGTTTTCAACTGGAAGGTGATGAATTTTCTTCCAAGTCATCATTTGGCTGGCTAATTCGATGCTGTCTTCTTCTCGGACACAAAAAATGTCAGTACTCATGAGGTGTTCTACCAAATGAGGCTTACCGATCACCTGTTCCTTTATAGCTTTAGCATCGCAGGTCAGGAGCGGCCATTGGCCAACGGGCGTATTGTCTTGTTGATGGTGAATCATTTGTTGGGTGAGTGCTTTTAGGCTCATGGCCTTGCTTCGTTTCTTACTGCAATTTCTAAAACTGTGCACTTGCCAGTCTGTTCCGGTTTGCATTCCTTCTACTCGCTGGGAGATAATGCCCAGGTATTTATCAATATCGACGGGATCCACTTTTCGTTTTTTGAGACCTCGCTCAGCGATAGGAAGCAAGGTATCCAGGATTAATGCTTGGGCTGGGATTTCCTTGCCAAACCAATTGAATACGCTATTGAGCCCTGTCCTAGCCGCGCGGATAAAATTATCTTTTGCGGGGCGGAAGTCCATTTTATGCCAAAAGTTTTCTTGGTCCTTGGTTTGTCCTTCCATGAGCCCCACCCAAAAAGCGAAATTGGCAATCTCATCATGGGTGGTAGGCCCAGCGGGGATATAACGGCATTCAATACGGAGGTGCGGTTGAGCGCCCTGTGGGCCATAGCAGAGCCTGTTCCAGGTATAAGTTGTTCCATTGTGAAGGCGGATGGCTCTTAGGTTAGGTATCCTGCCTTGTTTGAGTTCTTCCTGCGCATCTTGAAAATCATCAGAAGTTAAGAGGAGCGGAAAACGCATCAATTCATTCTTCCAAAGGGTAGAAGGGGAGTCTTGTAGCCAATTTTGCCCAAAGTAAACCCTCGGTAGTTTTTTGCGGAGGTGATTTTGAGAGTTGCGGGTATCTAGACTTTGTTTGAACAGTGCTATGCGCGTTTCTGCCCAGAGTTCTTTTCCAAATAATAAGGGAGAATTCGTACAGGCAGCCAACACGGGACCAGCAATGAGCTGAGACCAGTTGTATTTAGTGACAAATTCATCAGGGTGAATCTGCAAATGCATTTGAAAACTCGTATTGCAAGCCTCAAATAATACAGACTCTAGCGACATAATCAACTCATCAACACCTTGTAGGTAAATCTCAAAACGATCTCCTCGAATTTCGGCCAGCATCTTACTGAGTACTTGATAGCGCTGTACAGGCGTCATGTACTCAAATTGGAGGTGTCGGTATTGTAAAGTCGGAAGTATGCCGCAGAGGAGTAGGTGATGGCCCAATTCATTAGCCTTTTTTTGGCCTTTTTGGATCAGTTGATTAAGGTCTTTTTCAGCCTTGCTAAAGCAGGAACCTTCCAGGGATAAGGGGTCTGAGTTAATTTCTAAGTTGAAAAGTGCCAATTCGTTGGTATAGGCCGGTAGTTTTAGTTGTGCTAATATATCTAAAGCGGAGGTGGCGGGTTCAAACTGCTCATCCACGATACAAAGTTCTTGTTCTAGTCCAATTTTGGGAGCCCCGCTGTTGAATTTTTTTTGTTGAAGCATTTGCTCAAAAGCATGGATGTCGCTAATGGCAGATCTATACATTTTCGTTCTATCACTTGTATTTTTGATAGGTCTTACATTAAAGTCGCCCATATCTTACTGGTTTTGAAAACAATGATTGAGAAGGTCCAGCGCACTTACTATGCCAACTAATTTTCCCTTTTCTACAATAGGAATAGCTCGGAAGGTATTGTTTTTGAGCAGTTGATAAGCCTGTGCCAGCCTATCGGTAGGTCTAAGAACTTGTACGTCCTTCGTCATCAAATCGACTACCCGTAGTGACCTGAGTAGTGCTTCATTGTAGCTTTCTACGTCGGGATGACGGAATAATGATGCACCGTAGCGAATCCGTTCGTAATCCGTTTGGCTAATAATACCCACTAGCTGACCTTCATTATCAATAACAGGGAGGTGGTGAATTTTACGATTTTTGAAAATCACTGCTAATTGATCTGCACTATCTTCTTCATTAAGTGTGACCAAATCTGTACTCATGATGGTGGCAAGCGGTATTGAAACATTCATAGACGATCTTTTCTACCAACAAATTTAGGTCAAGTAGTAAAAGACAAAAGTGACATTTATCAAGACCCGAGGTGAATAAAATCAATGCTGACTACGGGACAGCACAAGTAGGTAACTAGGATAGAGCCGTAATTGTATGCGTCGTATTTCTGAAACTAGGGCTTTAGGCGCTTTGTTCGTTCTGTGTTGAAAGCTTTTATTTATGTGGTGAAGCTAGAAGAGGGACTTTGATAAAAAGGCTTTTCTAGTTGCATGCCCTTGTTTCTTTGAAGGTAGTTGCAATCTTGACTTTTGAATAAGGGCCAGTGAGGATGATCCACATTTTGAGCGACCGGCTCATCGGTGAAGTGTTGAGCTATTTTACGCCAGCTCTTTTCGAAAAAGATCAAGCCAATTAGATGACTTCTGGTCTTATATCTTTTCTGTATTAGCAAGTTCTCAATGTCTATGAAATCATACAAAATATACTCTATCTGAAAGGGGTGATCAAGGGCAAGCGAAATTCGTAATCGGAGTGCATCCATATTGACGCGGGTGAGGATATCGTGAAAGATAATAGCATAGCTTTGGTATATAGCCCTTAATCTAAGTTGAGTGCAAAAAATGGCACTAGTGAGTAAGGACATGGATAAATAAAACGAAGTCCCCAAGAAATGCAACAGAAAAGGAAGGAGGAACATGATAGTTAGAAGGAAAAAAGGAATCAGAAAACTAGGAAGCTTTTTAGCTCTAGGCTGATATATCTCCAATTCCTGTTTTAGCCGTTGCTGAATATATCTGCCCTGTTCACCATAATAATCGTATAAAGTTCGATCCACCCGATTGAGGTTTCTGGGCTGATTGGCGTAGTAATGGAGCGTATGACTTTCTAGGGTTAAACGGGTTTTCCTATCACCAAACCCCATGTCCTTATGAATGAGCTTTTGCAGTAACTCATTGGAGGCTTGGATGTATTTGCCCTCGGCAAATCTTTTTCGATAGGCCAGTGTTAGAGCGATATCTTGTGCTTTATTGGCGTCCGCCCAGATTTTTTCTTCATTTTCTTCAAAGGCATGTATCTTTTCAAGCGCCTCTTGCTCATTATTCTTGAGTGGTGCTTGTTTCAAATAGTGGAGATACCCTTTAATACTATCCTTTTTCTGTGCCTTGTCCCATAAAGCTACTTCTTCAAATTCTGCCAATTTTTTCTCTGCTATTTTAGTGTAAGCGGGATTTCGAGAGCGGTAATTTTCTAAATATTGGGTATAGGCTTCGATATCATCTTGTTCTTTGGCGGCTTGCCATGCCTTTTCGGTTTCTTGTTTGATTTGGACAATGTTATTAATGTTCCTTTTTAATTCATCATGGAGAAAATAGAAAGCTTGGTCTTCATTGTCCCAAAACCTGCTCTTGATAGCCCTTTGTGGTTTTTTCGGCCAGGACCTGACTCGTTTAAAGGGCACGCCTTCCATCGGAGTCATCCGGTACATGATCGGGAGCATAAGCAAACGTTTCAAATCATGTGCGGCCATAATCCTATTCACAAGATCACTGTTACAAAAAGGAGTATTTATAAAATCAGGACTAGTAAAAAAAAGTACTACATCGGTATCTTGCCAATTTTGTAATAAGGTGCTGTATTGCTTGGGCTCATTTGTGATGCGTTGGGATTTCCATCGCCTAATATGATTGTTGCGTTTGAGTTGTGCCAAACTATTTTCTAGCGGGCCTACAAGTCTTTCATCTTGAGCACAATAGAAGTAGGTTAGTGCAATATTAGCGGTTTGGGACATTACGACTGCTGTTTTGAGTTTATTTTAATAATAAATATAATGTTTATTAATTAAATTAAGTTAAAGAATGGGCATGAAATAAAGCGTGTTTTGGTTTGCCTTATTGTTTTTTCCATTTCAGTTACCCTCTTTTTATTTACATTTGAGGTTTATAGAACATGCTCTGACAGCATTAAAATAGTTCTAAATGAAAATAGGTACCATCATCCTATGCCGCTACAGCTCATCGCGATTGCCAGGGAAAATATTGCGAGATATTGGGGGCAAGACACCGCTGCAATATTTATACGAGAAATTTTCTAGACACACCGCCAAGGATGAACTACTAGTGGCTACGTCTACCGACCCCTCAGATGATATCATTGAGGAGTTTTGTGCGACCCATGATTATAACTGTTTTAGAGGCAGTTTAAATAATGTATCTCAAAGGTTTTTGGACGCGGCCCAGTCGAAGAATTTTGATTATGCAATACGTATCAACGGGGATGCACTCTTCCTGGACATGCCTACTTATTTGGAGATGATTGAGCTGTGTAAGGTCGGAGATTATGACTTTGTATCCAATGTCAAGGGGCGTAGCTTTCCCTTTGGGATGAGTGTGGAAATAGTGAAAACGGACTTTTACCAAGCCTTACAAGAAAAGATTCAGCCTAATCCACGCTATGTAGAACATGTGACTTTATACCTCTACGAACATCCAACAGCTGGGAAGCAGTACCACCACTTAAATACAGCTTGCCCCGAATTGAGTGGGCTACAAATTGCCCTGGATGAGGCACAAGATTTGGCCTTAGCCAAGCGGGTAATGGCTAAACTAAAAGAGGACTACTATCACTGCGACCTTAAACAGTTTCATCAGGTGATTGAAACGATTCGCTCCGAATATCGGTTGGAGGGTAAAGAGTGGCCTTTTCATAAGATCGTTTGAGCTGAAAAAATGACGAATCATGGCAGGTGAAAAGAACCTAACTCGACTCATCCAGGAGATGGAACCCAGTCTGGAACCTGGCGCTTTTGTTTTTTGTACTGTTCCCGCAAACTTTGACCTTCAAAATAGAGCGGTGGTGGCGACTTTTATGGAAAAAGAAGGTAAGACGCTTGTCTTGGCGCAGCGGGAAGCGGATCAACTGGGGTTGGCGTATGAAATGACGATGGCTTGGATTACGCTCAATGTACATTCTGCCTTGGAAGCCGTAGGCCTAACGGCCGCTGTGGCCAATGCCTTGGCAGCGAAAAATATTAGTTGCAACGTAATAGCAGGCTATTATCACGATCATATTTTTATTCCACAGTCGGATGCAGACCTAGCCCTACAAACCTTATTGGCTTTATCTAAAGCTTGACTTGTTAGACGAATCGGTTATGACGTATAATATTATCAAAGATCCTGAACGCCTTCGTGCATTTATTGACTGGCTGCCCGAGCTGCGAGAGGGCGAAAAATTTTATTGCTGCCTTTTTGCGCGTAAAAAATACCTGCCGGCCCATCTAAAATCGAATGATAAATCACAACTTCGACGTTTTTTATCCGATAAGGATCGCCTATTCAATAAAATTGAACAATTAGAGGCCAAATTGGGCGCTTACAAGGTAAAGGGAGAAGCCGCCCCTCAGGATTCCTTAGTACTCTATATCAACCCCAACCCTCGCGGCCTAAAGATGGCTACCTTCAATAGCATTATCAAACTGACAGAGTCACTCAAAAACCAAACGCCTAATCTAAATCCACACCAAGAAGTGATGAGTATGATTCAAAAATCGATAGGGCAAAAAGTTTATCTTGATTTTGATATTGATGAGAAGGATTTTGACCTCAGCCAATTGCAAAGTATTATCAATCCCAGTGCATTAAGTATTTTACAAACGCGTGGTGGCTACCATGTATTGGTGAAATTAGCAGCGGTGGACGCCGCATTCAAATCGACTTTTTATAAAAAAATGCTGGCTTTAGGAGTAGACCAAACCGGCGATCAATTGTTGCCCGTTCCGGGCTGTACGCAGGGTGGTTTTATGCCTCGATTTATCGATTTAAGTACTTGGACATAAGTAAACATCATTACTTATTCTTTACATGATCCTTAGATTTTTTTTAGTAAAAATCCTATCGTTTTTTTCTCCCCAATCGTCCAAGAGATAAACATTATAACCAATGCATTATTTCTTAACGATTTTACTCATCATGACAACAACTGCTGCTATGGGCCAAAACGGCAAAGCCACCACCACCAAGAAGACTTTTAGTCGCGAAACAACCGTCAGTATCGACATCCAGGCCGATCCCACGATCGTATGGGCGTTATTGACGAATGCCGCCGATTATCCGCGTTGGAATTCAACCATTACCTCTATTGAAGGGACCATCGAACTAGGGCAAAAGATTAGACTTAAGTCTACCTTAGATGACAAGCGAACCTTCAAGTTGAAAGTCAAGGAATGGGAGACTGAAAAGCGTTTGGTATGGGGGGATGGAAAAGGCAAGCGGGAATATCTACTTATCCCACAAGCGGGAGGTATCCTTCGATTTACCATGACCGAAAAAATTGGAGGGTTCCTATTTCCGCTCTACGCCAAATACATTCCACCATTCGACGAATCGTTCGAACAATTTGCCGCGGATCTCAAACGCGAAGCAGAGGTCATTCAACGGGCAAATAATTAAGCTTTTATTCAAATCACTGTGAATGGCCCCTTGTGAATGCCAAACTTGCAAGGGGCCATCCCACCGTGATTCCTCGATCTTACAACTGCAGTAAGATTACCCGCACTTTGATAAACCAGCGCAGTATGTATAGATGCGATTGATTGTCAAACAGAAGTAGCAGAAAAAATCATAGATGCTCAGGCCAATTACCTTTTGGCTGTCAAAAAAACCAAGGCAGTGCATCAAAGCCACCAAGAATAAATTGCTGATAAGCTTGAATGCTTGATGTCCTTGATGCAGATATTAGCTTGGTGCGAATCTGGTACTTTATGGTTTAGCTTCTAAT
>Ga0209578_10001449_pt1 | contig 22068 bp, 15 predicted proteins | sample tdAd472_FD_187127 | JGI IMG/M metagenome (GOLD analysis project Ga0209578, IMG submission 187127) | Marine sediment microbial communities from the Atlantic coast under amendment with organic carbon and nitrate - tdAd47.2 (SPAdes)... | ecosystem: Environmental > Aquatic > Marine > Coastal >...
CGCCGCCGGCGGCCAGGGCGTAAAGATAGGGCCGGCCGATCATTACCGCTTTCGCGCCGAGCGCCAGCGCCTTGATCACGTCGGTCCCGCGCCGGATCCCGCCGTCGATCAGGATTTCCGCCCGGCCCTGGACCACGGCGACGATCTCGGGCAGAACCTCGATCGCCGACGGCATATAGTCCAGCTGGCGGCCGCCGTGATTGGAGACAATGATGCCGCTGGCGCCGATGTCAACCGCCCGCCGGGCGTCCTCCGGACTGACGATGCCCTTGATCAGGAAGGGACCGCCCCATTCCTCGACCATCCAGGCCGCCGCCCGCCAATCGACGGTCGGATCGAATTGTTCCGTGATATAGTGCAGCAGGCTTTCCTGCGCGCCTTTTTTGACATGGGGCGAGTCCGTCACATTGGCGATCTCGATCCTGGGGTTGGTCAGATAATGATAGAGCCAGCCCGGATGACGCATCACCTCGAGCGCCGATCTGGGTTTCAGCGACGGCGGAAAGGCCAGGCCATGGCGCAAATCCCGTTCCCGGTTGCCCGGCAGCGGCACGTCAACGGTCAGGCATAGCGCGTGATAGCCGCTGTCCCGGCAGCGGGCCATGAAATCCCGGATCACCGCCCGGTCGCGCCAGACATAGATCTGAAACCATTTCGGCCCCGGGCTCGCCGCCGCCGTCGCCTCGATCGAGGTGCTCGACACCGACGACAGGCTGTATATCGTTCCCGCTTTCGCCGCCGAGCGGGCGACGGCGCCTTCCCCCTGATGATGGAACATGCGGGTCTGGCCGGTCGGCGACAGGATCACCGGCAGGTCAATATCCCGGCCCAATACGGTGGTTGACAGGTCAATTTGTCCGACATCGCGCAGTACCCTTGGCATCAGCTGACAGGAGCCGAAGCTCTCGCGGTTGCGCCGGAGCGTCACCTCGTCATCGGCCCCGCCGTCCAGATAGTCAAAGATCATCCGCGGCAGGCGCTTTTTGGCGATGGCGCGGAAATCATTCAGATTGATGCAAGAGTCCGGATGTGACATGGAAACCCCTTTTTTTACGACGATACCGCAGCATGGCATAAGTCCGGCCGGAAAATCAACCGCCGAAAAAGGTCCGATACAGCATGCGCAGCGCGACAGCCAGCAAAAAAGCGCCAAAGGTCATGCTGAGCTGACGGCGGCTGAGGGCGTGAGCGATCCGCGCGCCGAGCGGCGCCGCCAGAAACGTCGCCGGCGAAATGATCAGAAAACCCGCCAGATTGACGAAACCGACGCTGCCCGGCGGCAGATGGGCATTGCCCTGCCCGGTGATCATAAAGCCGACGGTCCCCGGCACGGCGATCAGCAGGCCGAAAAAGGCCGAAGTCGCCACAGCCCGGTGAATCGGGACATTGAAGATGGTGAGAAGGGTGACGCTGAGCGCGCCGCCACCGATGCCCATCATGGTCGACACCATGCCGATCAATCCCGGAAAGACGGACCCGATGATCCCCGACGGCGCCTTGTCCGCAAGCCTGATATTCTCCATCGGCAGGATCATCTTGGCCGCGACAAACAGCGCCACAGCGGCGAAGATCGCCGACAGGCCGGCGCTGTCCACCCGGGCGGCGATCCAGCTGCCGAGCGCCGCGCCGAGAAAAACGAACGGCCCCCATCTTTTCGCCAGGCCGAAATCAACCGCGCCGCGCCGGTGATGGGCCCGCGACGAGGAGATCGAGGTCGGAATGATCGTCGCCAGCGAGGTCGCCACCGCCACATGCATGCGAATTGACGGATCAACCCCCAGAAAGCCGAGGGCGAATTCCAGCACCGGCACGATGACGATGCCGCCGCCGATGCCCATCAGCCCGGCCATGACGCCACCGACGAGCCCGGTCGCCAGCATCAGCAGAACCAGCGGCAGATAGGCGGTGATAAAATCCGATATTTCCATAGACTAGAGACCCTAGGTGATTACGCGAAAAAAGAAAACCCTTTATAATCAGATGTTAAATCATAAAAAAGTTTAGTCACTAATTGATTGAGCTTTTGTGCCAGTATATCATTCATTCAGGCATTGCAAGGGTATGATATGGCACGTGATCGCGATTACTACACTGATGCAGGGATAAAGAGACAGCTTCAGTCAGACTATGGCCTTGGTGAAGGGCGGAAGTATAAACCGTGGATACGAGCGCAAGATGTTAACGTCCATTCGAAAAAGGTTATGGGAATAACTACGAGGAGAACTCATCATCTACTTTCTCAAGAGGAAAAAGATTTCTTTTTGACAGCAGATTTTTCCGAAGACGTTGTAGATATTAGGGAGCAATTTCAGCTGTTTCCTCGGGGCCTTGCCGAGGAAATAGCATCACATATTGGTGTGCCTTATCCGAAATATAAAAAAGTCCGATTGTCATAACAACCGACTTTCTCTTGACCATGAAGGAAGGGTTTCCAGATAAATATATTGCGGTATCTGTGAAGCCTCAAGACGACCTTGCAGATAGCAAGAAGATGGGGAAGTTGGATATCGCGCCGTCCCCCACGGCTTGATATGACCCTCTATCCCTATCTGCCTAAAGCCCATGTCGCCGCCACTTCGCCAGGTGATTACCTGTCTCTCCTGTCGGGGGGTGAATCATGAATGACACGCCACGGCTTTTGCTGGATCATCATCTCAAGTCCCTGAGGTTGCCAACCTTCCTGCGCGAATATGACAAGGTCGCCAAACAATGCGCCGCTGAGGGGGTTGACCATTGCCGCTATCTCTTGCGATTGGCCGAACTGGAACTGATTGACCGGGAGCGCCGCATGGTGGAACGGCGGATCAAACAGGCGCGCTTTCCCGCGACCAAAAGCCTCGACAGCTTTGAGTTCAAGGCGCTTCCCGCCCTGAACAAAATGCTGGTCATGGAACTGGCGCATTGCTCGACCGGCTTACACATCATGTCCACATTCTGGAGATGAACGGCGAGAGATATCGCCTCAAACACAGTCGCAAAAACCAAAAAAAATAATCCCTGAAACACCGCAAAACCCGGCTTGTCCAGAAGCCCGCCCAACATCAAGCGGATGTATTTTACTCCGGCGTTGACAATAAAGCCTGTATGAGAATTTTCGCAATAAAAATGGTCCAATTACAGGTAGCAGGTCACCGGTGAACTTAGGAGAAGTTATTTTCCCGTCTAAAGTCGGTCCAGAGGTCTATTGGGTTATCCATCTGCCGGGCGGCGAGATGACCATGATAAACGGCAGCGGCAATGGTGGACGGGGTGAAACAGTCACCGATCCGGGTGATCGATTTGATGCCCCGGTCCTGAAATTCTTCCTGCCGAGCCATAGTATCTTCATATAGACCGGTGTTGGAAAGACGGGAAGTAACCGGGACAAAGCTTTTTGCCTCAATTACCTCTTCCCTGCCGGTATAACTGCATTTCAGGGTAAATTTTCCGTCCCGGATCGCCGTCACCGTTCGGCTGCAAATCACGTGAATACCACGGTTCAGCAGGGCGGCCTGTATTTTACGCTGTTCAAGGGTGTGTTCTGTCCAGGTCCCCACCCTGTCCGCGGGCGTGACGAAAATAACCTGCGCCCCCCCGTCATGCAGCAATTCCGCGAGCACATTGGCCATATAATAGTGATCATCATCAAAGACGACCACCGGCCCATCGAAAGGCACTATTGCCCCGTTCATCAACTGCCCAGGACTGAAAATCTCCACTCCGCTGATGTCAATCGGGAAATGGTTTTCCCGACCCACCCCGTCCGTACGCCACTGCGCGCCGGTAGCGATCATCACATGTTGGAAGCCGAAATCAAGGATGTCATCCGCCCCAAGATCGCTGTCCAGATAGATATTCACATTGGCTTTCTGGCTTAACATATAGGCCCGGTAATCAATAACCCTGCGCCAGGCGGAAAGGCCCGGAAGCCCTGCTTCCCGGTTCACCCTTCCCCCGGTGCGGGTTTCTTTTTCAGCCAGGACCACCTCATAACCCCGGCTGGACAGGGCATGGGCACATTCAAGCCCCGCCGGGCCCCCGCCGACAATTAGGATACTGTCTTCGCTTCCTGCCGGATCGATTTTTTCCGGATGCCACCCCTTGCGCCATTCTTCACCCATGGTCGGGTTCTGAGTACAGCGGATCGGCACACTGAGCGCGTCACCCGTCGTACATATATTGCAGCCGATACATTCGCGAATTTCATCAACTCTGCCCTCCTTGATTTTGTTGGGCAAAAACGGGTCCGCAATTGACGGGCGCGCCGCCCCGATCAGATCGAGCACCCCCCGGCGGATTTGTGACACCATGGCGTCAGGGCTGGTAAAACGCCCGACTCCGACCACGGGTTTGCTGGTGATTTCCTTGACAAAATCGATATAGGGTTCCTGATGGCCTTCCTCCCCAAAGCGCGAGGTCAGGGAATCGTTGCTCCAGTCCGCGATATTCACATCCCACAGATCCGGCAGGTCGGCAAGAAGCTCGACCACCTCACGCCCTTCTTCCGCAGAGCATATGCCTGCTGCCCCCATAAGTTCATCGACGGCAAAGCGAAACGCCACCGCGGCCTTATCCCCGGCAATTTCCTTCGTTTCTTCAAGTATTTCGCGGGTTAGGCGAATGCGGTTTTTGAGCGAGCCGCCATATTCATCCGTGCGCTGGTTATAGCGCGGGCTGAGGAAATGCATCAGCAGGGTCAGATTATGTGCCGCATAGACATACAGGATGTCATATCCGGCAATAAGAGCACGCTTTGCCGCCTCCCGGTGCCATTGACGGAAATCCCGGATATCCTGCTTATCCATGGTCCGTGCCTGCACCGGATCTTCTCGGTAGGCAGCATGGGCCGTGGGGGCTATGGGGGCGATGCGGCTGAACCGATTGCTGGCCGTGAAACCATTATGACAAAGCTGTATCCCAGCAAGCGCCCCGTGCTGCTGCACCTTTTCAACCATCCGGGCATGAGTCGGAATATCGCTGTCATCCCAGAGCCGCATAAGTGTCCCGCTGGACAAATCGCCGCTAGGATGGATTTCACATTCTTCGGTGCAAACCACCCCCCAACCTCCTTCGGCCTTGACCCCGCGCATTTCAGCCATCGACTGCGGCCAACGGTGGCCCATACCGTTGCAGTGTGGCACCTGGTAAAAGCGGTTTTTTGCTGTCTTGGGGCCGATTCTGACCGGCTCAAACAAAATATCATAAGGGGATTGGCCCATGCTGTTCCTCAACTGTCTTTTTTCACAAGAAAAACGCGACAGATCGTAAATGGTCCGTCGCGCTTATATGTCTGCCCCCTGTGAACGTCCGTGCCGCAGGGGTTAGAACCGCTGTCCGAAGCGAACCCCGATGATGCGGGGCCGATTTGTGACGGTGGTTGTGTCCCTGTCGCTGAAATAGCCGGGATCAACATGGAGAATTTCCGCCCGCTTGTCCGTCACATTATCGGCAAAGACACTGAAGGTCCAATTGTCCCCGTTCACCCCCGCCGACAGATTCAGCAGCGCATATTTATGCTGCTTTTGCCGAACATCAAGGATCAGGCTGCTCCAGCTGTCGCCGGTATAGGACAGAGCTGCCTGCATAAAGCCCGGCATCCCGGCAATTTCATCTTCATACCGCGCCACAGATGTGAATTGGAAGGTTGGCACAAATGGCATGCGCGTACCAGCGGTGGAAAGCACCGTTCGGCTCTCATCCGCTTCAACTCTGACAAAGTCTTCCGTCAGTTTGGCGTCATTATAGGAGGCGGCCAGAGAAAGGGTCAGATGATCCGTGGCGGCAAAAACAAGGTCGAATTCCGCCCCATAGGTTCTTGAATCGCCCGCATTATGAATAATCGTCAACGGCGAAATAGAAAAATCCAGATTGCCAAGCTGTACATCACGCCAGTCCACATAATAAACGGCGCCGTTAAAACGCAACCGACCGTCCAGCCAAGTCGTTTTCCAGCCGATTTCATAGTTATCAACAAAATCCTCATTATAACTTGGCACATTGGCGACCGTTGCACGATTCACCCCCCCTGGCCGGAAGCCCTGGGAGAAAGTGGCATAAACCATTTTGTCATCATCGATTTTATAACTGAGATTAACCTTGAACGTCTGACCCGATTTCTCTTTCTCATCGTCAAGTATCCGGGTATCAAAACAGGGATATTGCGGCGTACCGTTATCATCCTGCACAAAAACACCATCAACATAAGACCCGGTACATCGGCCTATATGACCGTTAAACCCGAAAAGTGAATTACGGTATTTATAGAAACGGACCCCTCCCAGCAGGGTAAGTCTGTCGGTTAAATCGTAACTGATCTCGCCAAAAGCCGCCCAGTCCCGATCCGTCCGGACCTGTTTGGTCTGCCATGTGGTATGCCCGTTCTCAACCACCGATTGTGCCGAATTCATCGCCGGCACGACCCATTGAAAATCAAAGTCATGTTCCTGACGCTGATAGAAAAGTCCGGCGATCCAGCGGAAACGGTCCTCCTGTGGCGACTGAATGCGAAACTCGTGGCTCTGGCGGGTAAGTTTCTCATCCCCGACCAGATATTGTGACGGATCGACACAATTAATGCCGGCGGCATCATAATAATAACAGCCATAATTTGACAGATATTCCGCATAACCGGAATAATCATAAGTACCGTCCACATTGCGGTTGAGATACGCCCCGGCATAAACCACATCAAGGCCACCGATATTGCCGTTCACAGTCAATGTCGCCTGATACCAGTCTTCTTCATATTTTGTCGGGAAAAATTCCGTTGCATTCAGGTCACCGGTACGGGCGGGGTCATGATCGAAAGACCCCGTGGTTTTCTGGTGCTGATAGGTAATCCCGGGGGTCACCGTCCAGTTTTCATTCAAGTCAACTTTCAGAAGACCGCGCATACCGGTTGTTGTGGCGTCATTGAAATTTTTCTCAACCAGATCGGCATTGTTCTTGGTAATACCGGGGACAACATAGGTAATTTCATCAAGCACATTATCAATGTAGCCCCCGTCCTTTTCATGCCAGGCGACAAGCCGGATGGCCGCATTATCGGTCACGGGCAGGTTGGCGAATCCTTCTAGCGTATAGCCCATCTCCCCGCCCTTAACCGTGTTGACGGCAAGGTCAAAACCCCCTTCATATTCACCAAGAACCGGCTGGTTGGTGATAATCCGCATGGTTCCGGCCTGGCTGCTGGCGCCGAAAAGCGTTCCTTGTGGCCCGGACAGGGTTTCAATGCGCGCAATATCATAAATATGCAGATCCAGAATCTGATTGATGGTCGTGATCGGCTGTTCATCAAGATAAACCCCGACGCTGGGCATGGAGCCTGAATGATTGCCATCGCCACCGCTTGAAATACCGCGCATATATATCTGGGCATAACCCGGGCGCGTGGTCTGAAAGGAAACGGTCGGCAGAAACTGAATATAATCATCAAAGGCGTTGACGTTCAGATCTTCCAGTTGCCGATTACCCAGCACCTGGACCGAAAGCGACACATCCTGAAGGTTGGACTCACGTTTTTGCGCCGTGACGACGATTTCGTCCAGCATCGGCCTTTCTTCCGCCGCCTGCACAGTCAGGGGGCCTGATAATAATATGGTTGAAGCAAGTAAGGCCAATTTGTTAGAATAATGTATATTTCTCATTATAATTTCACTCCCTTGTCTATTATTGAATAGTCATATCGTGCGGTCGTCTAAAAATTCCTTAGGACCACACCCTCATGCCAACGGCCTGATCCTCTCGTGGGGCCATTTTGAGCTTGCCAAATATATGTTTTGCCGTTACATTCTTGTAAATAATATTCAATAAATCAACTATAGTTTAAATGAATGATGCCATGAATCAGAACAATGAAACAACGGCCTACAAAAGGGCTCTAACCGTTAAGAAAACACTTTAAAACATCTGACTGTATTACCGGAAACAGGAGGGGAACAAGGCAAAAAAATGGAAAAAACATGACGACTCCATCTCAGGACCCGCACGGGGATTTAAGAACCGCCCTGCACCATGCCGCCGGCCTTTTACAGAAAGACCCCAAACTGGCGGAGCTTCAGGCGCAGGAAATTCTCAGGGTCGTGATCGATTTTGATCCAGCCCTGCATATCCTTGGCGCTTCCCTGCGCTTTCAGGGCAGGCTCAAGGAAGCGCTGGACGTCATGGAACCGCTGGCCGCACGCCTGACAAATGCGGCCCCTGTCTGGCATGAGCTGGGCCTGTGCCTTGGGGCGACGGGGCGGGGAGAAGAGGCTGTCATCGCCCTGCGCAAAGCTGTCGCCATCAATCCGGAGCTAGGTGAAGCCTGGCGCGCACTCGGCGAACAAATGGCCCTTGCCGGGGACATAATCGGCAGTGAGGAGGCCCTTGATCAATATTTGAAGGCCCTGAACAGCGACCCGGACCTTTCCAGAGCCGCCCATCTTTTTCGTGAAGGAAAAATTCCCGAAGCCGAACAGCTTGCCCGGGATATCCTGAAAAAGAACCCTACCGATGTGGTCGCCATGCGGCTTCTGGCGGAAATCGGGATCAAGGTTGGCCAGTTTGTCGATGCGAAAAATCTGCTTGAACGCTGCCTTGAACTGGCGCCGGGCTTTCATCTCGCGCGCCATAATTATATTATGGCCCTCTTCCGCCGTCAGGAACTTGAAGCGGCCCTCACACAGATGGAAATACTCCTGTCCGTTGAGCCGAACAATCCGGGCTACCTTATCCTGAAAGCCACCATTCTGGTGCGCAAGGGTGACCATGAAGAGGCCATGGAGATTTATGAAAGGGTTCTGGAAGATTATCCCAGACAAGCCCGCGCACAGCTTAATTACGGCCATACACTGAAAACCGTCGGGCGGCTTGATGAGTCCATTGCAGCCTATCGCAACTGTATTGATCTCAGCCCGGAAATCGGGGAAACCTACTGGAGCCTCGCTAACCTTAAAACCTTCCGCTTTACGGACGAGGATGTGAAAAATATGCTCGCCCAGGTGACAACCGAAGACGGTGACCCCGACGACCAGTCCCATCTGGCCTTTGCGCTTGGCAAGGCATACGAGGACCGCGGGGACTATGACAAATCCTTCCACTATTACAAACGTGGTAATGCTATTCGGCGCATTCATCACGGCTATGATCCCAAAATCAACATTTATGATACAGTGCGCCAGATTAATTGCCTTGACGGCAAATTCTTTGCCGACCGAACCGGTCAGGGCTGCCCGGCCCCGGATCCGATTTTCATCGTTGGCCTGCCGCGCGCGGGGTCCACGCTGCTTGAGCAGATTCTCGCCAGCCATTCACAGGTCGAAGGCACGGCCGAACTGATTGACATTATTGCCATGTCCCGCGACCTGGGCGGTAAGAAACGCCTGCGCACCGCGTCAAAATACCCGGAGATCCTTACAGAACTCACCCCGGATAAATTTCGTAAGCTGGGGGAAAGTTACCTTGAAACCACACGGGTCCAGCGTAGCAATATCCCCTATTTTATCGACAAGATGCCCAATAACTTCCAGCATATCGGGCTTATTCATTCCATCCTGCCCAATGCCAAGATTATTGATGCCCGACGCCATCCCATGGGATGCTGTTTTTCAGGCTTCAAGCAGTTGTTCGCCCGCGGCCAGACCTTCACCTATGACCTGGAGGATATCGGCCATTATTACCGGGATTATGTCCGTCTGATGGATCACTGGGATGAGGTTCTGCCTGGCCGGGTGTACCGGGTCCAGTATGAAGATATGGTCGCTGACACGGAAAACCAGATCCGTCGTCTGCTGGACTATTGCGGACTCGACTTTGAGGAGGCCTGCCTGCACTTTTACGAAACAGAGCGCGCCGTGCGCACACCAAGTTCCGAGCAAGTCCGCCAGCCCATCTACACAAAGGGTGTCGAACAATGGCGCAATTTTGAGCCTTATCTCGACCCCCTCAAGGAAGCGCTCGGCCCCGTGCTCGAGCGCTATCCCATCGATTAGTTCTTCCTACTGCGTCAGTTCGGTCAGAATGGAATGCCACATCTTCATGGCAACCGGCAATGTTGCAACCGGTACCCGCTCGTTGAGTCCATGGGCAAATTCATCGGAGGCCTTCATGAAAATACCACAAAAAGTATAGCTGGGGATACCCACTGCCCGAAAATGGAGCGCATCGGAGGCGCCGGAGGCCATATGGGGAATGATCGGCAACGCCGGATAAGACGCATGAACCCCGTTTTTAATGGCGGTAAAGACATCCTCCCGCATGGGTGAGGCCTCACTTTCAAGGGGATCATCAAGAACCTTCCATTCGATTTCCTCATTCGATACAACCTCTTTCAGTGTCTCAAGGGTTTTAGCCACGCCAATTCCCGGAAAGATGCGGCAATTGATGGTTGCGGTGGCCGATTGCGACAGGGCATTTTCCGCATGCCCGCCGCGCAGCATCGTCGGGATACAGGTCGTGCCGGTTGAGCCCACATAATCGGGCATGTCGCGCAATAGCCGCACAGCTTCCTGGTCGCCCGGATTTTCGGCAAAACGCTTCATGGCCGCCCCGACCTCGCCCCCGACCAAGGGGGCGGTCTGGCGAAAATAGGAACGGGTCAGCTCGTCTGCCTCTACCGGAAATTCAAAGTCGAATATCCGCTCAAGGGCTTCGGACAGGTCGCGGATCGCATTATCCTTGCGCGGCCATGAACTGTGACCGCCCGGATTACGGGCCGTCATTTCAAAGGTGGCATATGTTTTTTCAGCGCTGTCCACCGTAAAGGATACCGGTCGCCCGCTTTCCTCATCAAGCACACCGCCGCCTCCATCAGCAACAAGGGCAAATTCGGCATCAATCAGTTCACGATATTCCGTCGCCAGCCGACGGGTGGTGATCATATAGGTTTCCTCATCCCCGGTAAGGGCGAGGATGATATCACGACCCGGCACGAACCCTTCCGATTTGAGCCGCATCAATGTTGCAGAAAGAACAGCAATCGGAAATTTATCGTCACTTGCCCCCCGCCCGAAATAAAAGCCGTCCTCTTCAATCAGGGTAAAGGGATCGCGTTCCCAGTCTTCGGGCAGAGCATCAACCACATCCATATGAGCAGACAGCATAACGGGTTTTTTGCCTGAACGCCCGTCCCCTCTGTAACGCACCACCAGCGCAGCGGTTTTCCCCATTGGCAGAAGATGGATATCCTCATCATCAAACCCGGCCTTTTTGAATTCCTCAACCAGATAAGCCGCCAGCTTCGGCACAAGCCCAAAACCTTCGGCCGTACGTAGCGAAACGCTGTAACGCAGCATTTCAAGCGCCTTGTCCTGAAAAGGCTCGGCTGGATGATCCGCCGCCCGCGCAAACATCCCCCCCTGACAGACCAGAAAAAAACTCATAATGGCAGCTTTTATCTTTTTCATCAGACATCTCCTTTCATCTTTCAGGTTTCCTTAACCATCAGGGGCACGGCCTTTGTGCGAAATTCCTCTGATAAGGGAATGGCCTTACGGGCCTTTAAATCAAAAAAAACCGAGACAGCATCCTGGGTTGCCACCAATGTGTCATCATCACAGTTAAACATCCGATGACGGGTCGAAAAGGACTTGTTGCCCAGTTTTGAAAAGCCACTACGGATATAAAGCAGCGATCCCGCACGTATTTCCGTGATGAACCTGATGTTAAGTTCTACATCGACAAACCCTATTTCCTTTGACGGGGCAAGCCCGCAGGCATGGGCCAGATGGTAACTTGCATCGTCAAACATGGCTGTATAGTGACGCGTTGTCAGATGTCCCATGACATCACATAACCACGGATGAACGACCCCTCTGTAACTTTCCATCATATCATTGTCTCTCTGTTCAAGTATGTTTTCTGGCGAAAGAGATAATAAATTATTCCAACAGCAAGATATCCAAAAGCCGCAATGGTCCTGCCCTGGCTTTCTGCAAAAACAAAATACAGGAATAGTGTGGACACAGCAATCATGCCCATCCCGCAAATAATCAACCCGACTCGGCCCAGCTTAAACTGCGCCGCCGCATATTCCTGCGGAGCGCGCGATAAAATATAGAGAAGGGCAATCCCGATGATCACCTGATAAAGCAACGTCACCCCGGACACCCACACCGCATACTCCATAACCGTCTGGCCCAGCATCAGAGCCATAATCGAAAAGACAAGGACAACCAGCACACTACCCGTGGCGTTTGACAGGCGTGCAGAGAAGATCCCCCCATCGGCAAGGGCGATGATATCGCGTGAGGCGACAAGAACCAGTGCATTGACCGATGTCGCCGCTGCCCCCACCGCGGCAATGGCAACAAAAACGCCGCCCCACGGCCCAAAAAATATTTCCGCCAGATGGCTCACCGGCGCATTCAGCGTGGCCAGTTCCTGCCAGTTTATCGACCCCACAAGGGACAGGGACAAGGCAATATAGGTCACCAGCACCACGACAAAACTTATCGCCAGTCCCAGAGGGATTGTCCGCGCGGGTCTTTTAATTTCCCCGGCCAGTTCCATCACCACCATGAAACCACCGTAAGAGAAAAAGGCGGGGACCACCGCCTGCATGACCGGGCGCAAACCCGTTGGCATGAAGGGGATCAGGTTCGACTTCTCCACCGCCATGACACCACCGAAAGAAACCACGGCAAGGGCCACCATGAATATGATCACCAACAGCGCCTGTAAACGCACCAGATTCTGCGCGCCGCCAAGGTTGATCAGGCCAAAGAAGATCACAACCCCATAAGCGGCGACATCCCGATTCACCATGGGGAAAAGTCTTAAAAAATAATCGGCAAAACCGCTGGCGATCAGGGCAATGGCAAGCACATAAACCGCCAGCATAAGCCAGATGGTGACAAAGCCACCCATGGGGGAAAGCAGCCTGACAATTGCCACATAGCCCGCACCGGTATTGGGAAACACGCTCCCCAATTGTGCGGCAGCTATACAGGCAAACACCGCAATCACTGCCGCCAACCCATAAGACAGTACAACCGCAGGCCCCACCGCCCCGGCCAGCTGGCCGGGCAGGACGAAAATAGATGCCCCGATCACATAACCGACCACAGTGACAATAACGGCAATAAGACCTAGTTCGCGTTTCAGGCTCATTTTACTGCCTTTATATAATGGTCATACCAGTCAAGATTACGGCGCATCCTGTCTTCCAGATAGCTGGGGACCGTTATCCCATGGTTCTGGCCGGGATAAAGAATCAGCCGGGTGTCAACCCCCACCGACCGCAGGGCCTGATACATTTGTTCAGACCCCAGGCAAGGGACATTAAAATCCATCCCCGAACATTGATACAGGGTGGGAGTCTCAATACGGCCCGGGTGTAAAAACGGAAAACTGACCCTTTTATAAGCGTCCGGATTTTTCCAGGGTGTGCCAATTTCCAGTTCATATTCGCGGCTGTACTGGTCATGGCCGTAACTGCCAAACATATTCGCTACTCCTGCCCCGCTGACTGCGGCCTTGAAGCGGTTATCGGTTGCAATCACGTAATTGGTCAGCATGCCCCCATAGCTCCACCCGCCGACACCGAGCCTTTGCGGATCTATAATTCCCTTATCTGCCAGATAATCAGCTCCGGCCAGAATATCCTGCACATCCACATTGCCCCAGTCGGCGTAGATGGCCTTTGAAAAGTCAAAGCCTTTGCCCGACGAGCCGCGTGGATTAATACCGACAACCACATAACCCTGTGCGGCATAAATCTGCCAATCATACATAAATTCATGGGAAAACTGATAAACCGGCCCCCCATGCAATCGGAAAATTGCCGGATATGATATATTTTTGTCATAATTTTTCGGATAAACAATCAGCCCGCCGACCTTATGTCCGTCATTTTCAAAATCAAACCGTTCGGTGCGGGCAAGATCAATGTCCCCGAGCCAGTCATTATGGGTTGTCAGGGCACGGCCCCGGGCTTCCACTGCAAAAAGTTCAAAGGGCGTATCATCGTCGCCTTGCTGGACAACAACATGATTGTCACTCCCCGCCACATCAAAACCCAGCGCAAATTTATTGCCCTGCGTCAAATAGATGATTTCTTGCGTTTTCACATTGATTTTCGCAACCCATGTCGAACGGTCCTGTTCGACAAGGCTATAGATATAAGACCCGTCCGCCGACCATTTCGGCAGATAAAAGCTGCGGTCAATCCGGGCCAGCGGACGCACCTCCCCGGATAGGATATCCGCCACCGTCAGCTGCCAAGGCGCATAATAAATCCATTTGCTTTCCCCGCTTTCAAGCCAGACCAGTTTCCGGCTGTCCGGTGACCATGTCGGCGGGGATGCCCAGTAAGGATCCGCATCCGTGCCTTTGGAGGTGCTGATGCGGCGTTCTTCCCCGCCTGCTTTGGGCGGCATGATAAACACATCCGAGTCCATATTGCGATCAGCATCCGCCCGGTCTTTAGAGACAAAAGCGATCCATTTGCCGTCCGGCGACCAGGACGGCAGCCAGTGATCCCGGTCTCCGGAAGTGATCTGAACCTCCGTTCTCTTTTTAACATCCAGAATATGCAGGTGCCGCCGTGCGCCGGACAGATAACCGACCCCGTCTTCCTTAAACTGGAAACGATCAATCACAATCGGGGCGGCCGTTCCCTCATTGGATGGTTTTGTCCCCCCGGCGAAGGCCGTGAAAACAATCTGTTTGCCGTCCGGCGCCCAATCAAAGGCAATGACTCCCCCCGCAATGTTGCTGACCTGACGCGCTTTCCCACCCCGCGATTTCATCAGGAAAATCTGGGTGCCGGACTCTTTCTTGCCCTCACCAAGGAAGGCGATGTAACGACCGTCCGGACTGAATTGTGCCGCCCATTCACTTTTATCTTTGGTTCTTGTCAAATTCTTCGGACTTCCTCCGCCATATGGCACCCTCCAGAGGTCGCTTATTCCAGCATCGGTTTTTAAATCATGGCGACTGACCGAATAAACGACCATTTTTCCATCCGGGGAAAGGGATGGCGCGCCTACTTCCTGTATTTTATGAAGATCTTCAATCTGGAACGATCGGCCTTCCGCCCCGGCAACCGATGCCGACATGACCAGAACAACTGCAACAAGCATACTCCTGTCAAAGTGCCGCATTTAATTTCTCCTGAAGGCTTTTTGTAGCTTTTTCAATATCATCGAGAATAACATCCTTTTCCCACGGGGTATTAAAATCATCAGTGCGTTTCTCAACATGCCCCCTGATACGATTGATCCAGCGCAGGAAATACCGGGCATCTTCCGGGGCGGACTGCGGTTTGTTTTTTACATCAATCCAGATCGGATTTGTTGTGGCATAGGTATAGACGTCCTGAACAAACGGATGTGGTGTTTCATGAACTGCCCGCAATAAAACCCAGCCACTGCCAGTAACCGGAATTTCCAGCCTGACATCCGCCTGATACAGATTTCCGGCCAAGTCAATATTATGTATTACCTCACCATTTTGAACCACCTCCAGACGTTCCACAGGAACAAAGGACTGCAATGCCAGATGAAGGTTCAGCGTCCCCCCCCGTTCCGGCAGTTTTATCCTGCTGCCCGGCCCAACCGGAGGGTTGTTTTGATGCTTTGCCAAAAGCCCCAAATGAGGTCCGTTAGTCACATAGCCATTGCCGCTTTTAATTGCCCGTTTCAGGGACGCCGGGCTGTCGGCCTCTGCCTGCAGGTAGGCCCGGTTCATCCCGACAGGCCCGCGGAGCGAAGCATAATTGGTCATCGCATCCGTTCCCGCCCCCGCCGCCAGTGGGTAGCCCAGGTTAAGGAATTTATACCAGACATTCGCCGTTTCCTGGTGGTTGGCGAAAGACACGATTTCCAGAAAATCGGCCCTGCCCGCGATAACATCCAGCGGCAAGCTGTGCGACAGCCGGCCCGGTGCCGCCGGGTCCGGCACACTGTCAAAGGGATGGACATAACCGACAACCGCCTCCTGCGCGTGGGCAAGGTCGCTGACTACCGCATTGGACGGATAGGGCGACGCCAGCGCCGTATGGCGGTAGCTTGAGAAATCGGGGGTCAAAAGATGATCGTCCAGATGCAGGAAGCTCAGATGTCCCCAGAAGCTGGTATGAAATTCCTGCCCCTGGTAAATGGTCACACCACCAAAACGGTCTGGCGTTGTTTTAAACTGGCTGATATCGGGGATACGCTGTTCCTTGTTGACGATAAGGTTATAGACGATATCCAGACCTTCCGCCCTGGCCTGTTTTGCAAGCCCGTCAAGAGACTGTTTATACTGGCCGCCATAATTCATATGGACATGCATGTCCGCACTGACATGGCTGCCAAATTCACCGGGCAGTCCAATTTCAGGCAGGGTAAGCCGGACAGGCACCACCTCACCTTCCGCCCTGATCCCGGTTTCGGCGATTTTATGGGAATAGCCGCTCGCCGCCATAATATTCACCTGCCCCATGGGCACCATGACAGTGCAGCTCTCAAAACAATGGAAATAATGATTTTCATGACGACTTGTTTTCGGGTCGAAATAATCATCCGCATGAATGCGACTGTCCGCCGGAGCATAATGGCGCCCGTCAGCCGCCAGAACCATCACCCGCCCGGAAAGGGCCCTGCCCCTTTCATCCTGCAAGGCAATATCAAGGGACACCATGGGAGACTTATAGATCTTGTTCCGGGCGGCAATTTTCCGGCGCGCCCCGCCGACGACCGTTTGCTGCCACAGTTCAAGCCCGCCGCTTTCATTGCTGGTATAAAGCACATGCCGACCGTCCGGCGACCAGCGCGCCATCTTGAGATCAAAGTCGCCGAAAGTCAGGGGCAGCGGCGACAGCCCCTGTGGTGTCGTCAGCCACAGCTGGTGCCACTGACGCCCTTCATAACTGCTGTATAACAACCTCTTGCCGTCACGGGCCAGTTCAGGTCGCGCCGACCATGTGGTTTCCTCGACAAGGACGCGCACCCGGTCGGCCGGGTTATCCACTGCCACCGACCAGATATCACCGGACCCCCACGCCACTTCCTCGTTGGATACATAATAAATCCGCTGACCGTCAGGCGACCAGCTGGGATTAATGGCATGATCCGCCTGCGAATAATAATAACGGTCGCGTTCACTGATACGCCCGGCCACCAGCGGGCGGATATCTGTCATCTTCTGCTTCCTGATGTCCGCCACATAAAGTCCGAAATAGCCTTCCCCGCGGCTTGAGACAAAGGCGATCCTTGCCCCGTCAGGGCTCCACCGGGGTTCCACATTTACTGCCCTGCCGGTTGTCAGAGCCGTTTCCTGCCCCGTTTTCAAATCAAGAAGAACCAGATTAAGTGCATCGCCGTTATGCCGGCTGAAAACCACCGAGCGTCCATCGGGTGACCAGTCAGGCTGATAATCATAGCCCGGCCCACGGGTAAGCTGATAGGCCGTATCGCTGGCGATATCCTGACGCCAGAGCGAGCCCTGCATGCTGTAGATCACCATCTTACCGTCCGGCCCATAGCTTGCGCCTGATGGGCCGCTGGTCAATTGAGGCAGATACATTTCCCGCCAGTAATAGCTGTGAGGGTGGGCCACATGTGACAGCACCGGTACGCGCCGCGTTTCAATCTTTTCCCCGAAAGCGGGACCGGTCACCATAAACAGTATCAATATACCCAGCAGTTGTTTCATCCTAAATACCCTCTTTTGTCATCCCCTCAAAGGCGCCACCTTCCAGCAGAAGGAGGGTTTCGCCTGAAACCTCTTCAAAACCCAGCCGCTTGTAAAACCCCAATCCTCCCTTATTCCCGTGGTGCACGGCAAGACGCATATAGACGGCCCCGCGTTCCTTCCCGCGCGCCACGGCAGCCGCCATCAATCTTTCACCCACCTTCCGCCCCCGGACCTGTTCAGCAACGAAAACATCCTGCACATATATCCCCGGCAAGCCGCGCCATGTGGAAAACTCATAGAAAAACAGGACAAAGCCCACGGCCCCCTCCCCCTCCAGGGCAAGGATCACCTCAAAAGTCGGCGGGTCAGAGAAACCGTAACTTTCAATTGCATCAGACGATCCATTAAAATCTTTCTCTTTTCCCAGTTCACAGGCCAGTCTTTTCAGAAGGTCGTAAACTACAGGCGCATCTTTCTTTTCAGCCCTCTTTAACCGAATATCGCCCATCAGCCATGCGCCCTTATTTTATCACGGCCTTTCAGGGCGAGGCTTTCGCGTACCTCGGCCGGGGTTGCCACCTCATGACCCAACGCTTCAATGATTGTGCGGATTTTCGCGACCTGTTCCGCATTGCTTTTTGCGAGTTTGCCCTCCGGCGTGATCAGGCTGTCTTCAAGGCCGACCCGCACATTGCCCCCCAGAATAAGGCCAAGTGTCGCAAGTGGAATCTGACTTGACCCCGCGGCAAGGACAGAAAACTGGTAATTTTCACCCAGCAGGCGATCGGCAGATGCCTTCATGGCCATCAGGTTTTCCGGTGACGCCCCCACACCCCCCATGACACCAAGAACAAACTGGACATAAAGTGGCGTTTTCACAAGGTCCTGGCGCAAATAATAGGCAAGGGTTTCAATATGCCCTAGGTCATAACATTCAAATTCAAAACGGGTGCCGTCCTTACCGCCCAGTTCGGACAGGATCGTTTCAATATCTTGATAAGTATTCTGGAAGGTCGTATGTTTGGTCGCATCCAGCAGGGCGGGCTCCCAGTCGTGTTGCCACTTGCTGAAGCGATTTTTCAGGGTGAAGATACCAAAATTCATTGACCCCATATTCAGGGAACACATTTCCGGTTTGATATGGCGGGCGGGAGCCAAGCGTTCATCAAGGGACATCAGGGAACTGCCCCCCGTGGAAATATTCAGAACCGCATCGCAGGCCTGATCAATTTGCGGGATGAAGCCGTTAAAATGATCTATTTTTGCACTGGGCTTGCCATTTTCGGGATCCCGTGCATGCAGGTGAATGATCGACGCCCCGGCTTCGGCGGCATCAATGGAGGCCGTCGCAATTTCAGGCCCGGTCACCGGCAAATGAGGACTCATTGTCGGCGTGTATATGGAGCCGGTAATGGCACAGGTAATGATAACTTTTCTTTTCATGATATTCCCTTATTCGCCGACCGCAACGGGCAATTTTCACCCTTCTTTCATTTTGGTCTTGCTGAATATATTTTTCACCATTACATTGTTATAAATTATATTTAGAAAATCAATCATAGTTTAAATGAATGACAATATGTTTAAAAATAATGACATAAAGACTACTGATACTACGAAACCAGAACAGGTAAACATCAACCCAATTGCCTGGGAACTCGACTGGAATCTGCTCCGAACATTTATGGTGATTGCCCAGGAAAAAAGCATTACCAAAGCCGCAGACTATCTGCAACTTAAACAACCTTCCATCAGCAATGCCCTCAGGCGGCTCGAAGAAAAGCTCGGCTGTCAGTTGGCTGAACGGGGACCGCGCAGTTTCAAAATGACCGCTAACGGAGATGCACTCTATCTGGAATGCAAGGAACTTTTCGGCACCATCGGACGATTACCGAATATCATTCAGGACAAGCATGAAAATGTACAGGGTCATGTCAACATCGTCATGGCCAGCCATGTCATGACGCCGATGCTGGATGATACGCTGCGGGATTTTCACGAAAGAAACCCAAAGGCGACTTTTTCAATTTCCGTCAAGGGAAGTCAGGAAGTTGTTAAATCCATACAGGAAAAACAAGCGACATTCGGCATATGCCTGTTGAGAAAGCAGATTGAGAACCTGAAGACGGAACTTTTCTACCGGGAACATTTCGGTTATTTCTGCGGGGCGAACCATCCCCTGTTCGGCAAGGAAGATATTACCCTGAATGACCTGAGGGGTCAGCAGAGGGTGACGTTCTATACCGACAATCTCGGCGATGTCCTGCATCCGGTTGCGGTTCTGCGGGGACAGGCACAGCTCAGCGACGCCGTTACCGGGGTATCAAATAACCTTGAGGAAGTGCGCCGCATGATCATGGCGGGACTTGGGATCGGGCCGCTACCCACCCATGTCGTCGAACGGGATATTCTCAATAACCGGTTATGGCCGCTTCTGCCTCCCGGTACTTCCCCGGCGATTGACGTTTTCATGATCCAGCACCCCAAAGCCATCCTCAATGTGGCCGAGAAGGAATTCTTGAGAATGCTCGACCAGAAAATCCTCAACACCCCCCTTGCCGAACGCACTTACGGCGGGAATATTGAACAGCAGATGGATTGAACACCCATGAAATCACATTTATTTTATCAGACCCGCGACCGCCGTCCCTTACTTGATCGGGCGGAAGGGATTTATATGTGGGACGTGAACGCCAAAAGATATATTGACGGGTCCAGTGGGGCAATGGTGTCCAACATCGGCCACAGCAATCCCCGTGTGCTTCAGGCGATGCGCAATCAGATGGAAAAATCCACCTTCGGCTACCGGCTTCATTTTGAAAATGAACCGGCTGAAAACCTCGCCCGAAAAGTTGCCCAACTCAGCCCCCCCGGCCATGAAAAGGTATTTTTTGTATCCGGTGGATCGGAAGCGGTGGAAAGTGCTGTCAAACTCGCACGTCAATATGCCTATTCCAAGGGTGATAAAGACCGCTGGAAAGTGATTTCGCGCTCCCCATCCTATCATGGGGCAACATTGGGGGCGTTGGCCCTGACCTCCTACACCCCTCTGAACGCCCCTTTTCTGCCGATGCTGATGGACGCGCCAAAAATCCCGGCCCCGCGCTGCTACCTCGACCGGGACAACCTTACGGATGAGGAGCGGGGACTGAAGTATGCTGAAATGCTGCGGGAAAAAATCCTTGAAGTCGGGCCGGAAACGGTATTGGCCTTCGTTATGGAACCCGTTGGCGGGGCATCGACAGGCGCACTTGTTGCTCCGGACAGCTATTACAGCCGCACCCGCGAAATTTGTGACGAATTCGGTGTCCTTCTGATCTATGACGAAGTGATGACCGGAGTGGGCCGGACGGGTAAATTCCTGGCCGCGGAACATTTCGGCGTCAATCCTGATATCATTGCCACCGCGAAAGGCTTTGGGGCGGGCTATATCCCGCTGGGAGCCATGACGGCAAAACAGCATATTGTCGATGTCGTCCTTAACGCGGGTGGCTTCCAGCATGGTTATACCTACGCCGGGAACCCTATTGCCTGTGCCGCGGGACTTGCAGTAATCGGTGAAATTTACCGTGAAAAAATGATGGAAAACACGGTCAGGGTCGGCGAAGAACTTCTCGCGGGCCTGCGCGTCCTGATGGACAAATTCCCCTTCATCGGCAACGTGCGCGGTAAGGGGCTCCTGACGGCCTTTGAGCTTGTCGCAGACCGTGAAACCATGGCGCCGCTCCCTGCATCACTCAATGCCTTCAGCCGACTTGTCGAACTGGCCTACAACCGCGGACTGATCATTTATTCGCGGCGCACGCGCGGTGGGCTTGAAGGCGATCATTTCCTTGTCTGCCCGCCCATGATCACCACATCGGTGCAGATCGGGGAGATTCTGACCATTCTGGACGACAGCCTGACGGCCCTTGCCCGTGACCTTACGCTCCCGGTTTAAACCAATAGAGGAATCATGTAATGAAATGCGTTCTTGCACAAAACCAGGCAAAACATTACCCAACCAGCTTCCTTGTTAACGGGGAGCGGCGGGAAAACCCCGAAACACCAAATCGGATAGACAGACTGTTAAAGGGCGCTCTTGCCGCCGGACTTGAGCAGACTGCCCCGCCAGACTATGGCATCGGACCGATTGCGCGCATCCATACGCCTGAATATCTGGAATTTCTACAAAACGCCTATGTGCGCTGGCAACGGATTTCCGGTGCGGCAACGGAAATCACCCCCAACATCCACCCGACCAACCGCGACGGCACCTACCCGGCCTCCGTCGTCGCCCAGGCCGGATATCACATGGTCGATGCCTCCGCCCCCGTTACGGGGGAAACATGGGAGAGTGCCAAGCTCAGCGCCTGGTCCGCCGTTCATGCCAGCGAACTGGTGATGGCGGGGGATCATATGGCCTATGCGCTCTGCCGTCCGCCGGGCCACCACGCCGGAGCCGATATTGCCGGAGGGTTCTGTTACCTAAACAATACTGCCATCGCGGCG
>Ga0209578_10001450_pt1 | contig 22036 bp, 18 predicted proteins | sample tdAd472_FD_187127 | JGI IMG/M metagenome (GOLD analysis project Ga0209578, IMG submission 187127) | Marine sediment microbial communities from the Atlantic coast under amendment with organic carbon and nitrate - tdAd47.2 (SPAdes)... | ecosystem: Environmental > Aquatic > Marine > Coastal >...
TCGATGTCTTTGTAGGCACCGGGGATTTCATCCAACACCCCTTTGTCCTTACGGCACTCGACCCCTGCGGTTTGCACTTCCAGGTCCATTTCGGTGAACTGCCGCCTGGCCTTACCACGACTCATACGACGTCCAGCACCGTGGGAACAGGAGCAGAATGATTGCGGATTTCCCATGCCCCGGACAATGTAGGATTTAGTTCCCATACTTCCTGGAATAATTCCCAACTCACCCTGTCTGGCACAAATTGCACCTTTGCGGGTGATATAGACGTTTTCACCAAAATGATTTTCCATCGACACATAGTTGTGATGACAGTTAATCGCCTCCTTGGTAATACCAAACTTCGGCAGCTTCTTCTTCAAGGCCTCGACAATCAAGCGCATCATTTCACGCCGGTTATCCATGGCGTAATCCTGCGCCCAATGCACGGCATCCACATAATCTTCAAAGTGATCCGCACCTTCTTTAAAGTAAGCCAGGTCCTTGTCCGGCAAACTATGCACATGTCGCCCCATGTCCCGCTGCGCCAAGCGGATGTAGTACTGACCAATAATATTACCCACCCCTCGGCTACCGGAGTGCAGCATGATCCACACATCCTCGCTTTCATCCAGGCAGATCTCGATGAAGTGATTGCCACCCCCCAAGGTGCCTAATTGACGCACCCAGGTCTGATAGGGCTTCTTCTGCATCTTCAGCAACTTCGGATGATTTTCCAGTAGCCGATCCAGGCCCGCCGACAAACCCCGTACCGTCGATGCTCGGGCCTTGTCGGTTTTGTGTTCGTCAAAACCGACCGGGATCGCCGCTTCAATCGCCGACCGAATGGCGCGCAGGTTATCCGGAAGCTCATTCGCATTGATAGACAAGCGCAGGGCGTTCATACCGCAGCCAATATCCACGCCCACCGCAGCGGGAATGATGGCCCCCTTGCAGGGGATCACCGAGCCCACTGTGGCACCTTTCCCGTAATGCACATCCGGCATCGCCGCGATATGGCTGTGTACGAAGGAAAATTGCGCGATATTCAACAATTGTTGATAGGCTTCGCGCTCGATGTCATCGGTATATATTTTTACCGGAACCTTCCCTTTTGTTATTACTGTCTTTATTGGCATCGTACTATTCCTATTTAATTAACGATCGTGCTGCTCACCGCCGGACTTGGTCCCTTTCCTATTATTTCCACACAATCTGCGAACTAATTGTTTAAAACAGGGTGCATACAAACAGATACCCGGCTCTACGATACAATCGGCATTTGGCGCCGGGATCCATCCCATTCCGTATCCAAACAGGCCAAATGCTTGCAATTCCAGCGCATAAACAGCAAGGCCTTGTCCTCCACAAGAAAGATTGCATTATCCGCGTTTGGTACGGGTACGGAGAATACAAACCCGCATTCTGTCTCGTAAAATAGTTCGTCCTCATGGTAGTACTTTAACCGCACCACTTTATTTTTCACCATCATCTTGACCTAACGCATCGCTATAGTCATTACACTCGAATGTATGGGGCCCGGCATTTCACCGGGCCCTATACCATCCAAACACACGGCTGTTCGCCCGATTAATCCGGGCGTACATTAATCCGTACCGTGTCATTCAACACACCATCCAAACCACCGAACACGGTGAGTTTGTCCACCTTCTCCGTAACCTTCTCCAGAACTTCCAGTTCCTTCAAACGCATCAAAGTCGGATTCTCATCCATAAGCCGTGCGGTGTTCAGCAAGGAACGGGCCGCGGCAGTCTCTTCCCGGCGCTTGATCACGTTGGCCTGTGCAGCCTTCTCCGTTTCAACCACCCGGTTGAGGATCTCCTTCATGTCACCCGGCAGGATAATGTCCTTTACACCCACGCTGCGCACATCGATACCGTGTTCCAGAACCTTTTGATGCACAGTGCTATGGATATCCTGATCCAATTCACCCTTGTTACCCAACAAGCTATCCAGGGTTCGCGTACCCACCGCCTGGCGCAAAGCAAACTGCAATTCCCGATACAGGTGATCGGAGAAGTGTGTCAGGTCGTTTCGCGCCTGAACCACGTCAGTCACCTTGTAATGGGCCGACAGGTTGATACGCAGCGTCACCTTGTCCTTGGTGAGGATCTCCTGGCCTTGGACTTCCATGGCCTGTAGACGCAGATCCACCTGCTCCACCATCACCTTACGGTTGAACTTCCAGTAGGCGTACAGACCCGGCGTTAGCGTCTTAACCAACTCGCCATCTACAATCAGCAAGCCCACATGGTTATCCGCCACTTCCGAAATGTACACAGAAGCAATCACTTCGGCCGACAGCGAGTTAGCCCGCGCATGAGCGATCAGACCCACCTTGGAGCGCGGCAGCGCATAGTCTTCTTCGATGTCCAGTACGTCCACCTTCACCTCAATGGGACCCTTCCAGTACAGCTTGCGGGATGCCGGACGCTGGATACCGGTGAATTGACCGTTCTTGTAGATCAAGCCCACCTGGTACTCACCCAGTTCCACCTCCTGAAAATAACGCTTGCACAACTCCGCCTTTTCCTTGAGTAGTACATCGGTATAGGCGTGTTCAAACTCCGGCACTGTCAGCGCATAGACCTCGATGTTGATGCGATCGAACAAGTCATAGTACCGGTACACACCCGACTCCAGAATCTTCTGAATGGAACGATCCTTCAGATACAGACCACGCTCGTGTTGTGCAATGACAATTCGCTTATAGCCCAACATTGCATTTCTCCTTATTGACACGTTTATTATTTAACAATGCGTGGCGTTTTCGAAATCGGAACCTTTCTACCGGGTAGCCACACCGATGCCTATTAACATTTCATCTCACTTTTCCTCTCTATTCTCTGCACTCAATTAGTGCGGGTTAGCGCCCCACGCCCATGACGCGGGTGACCAGTGGCTGCCAAGTGATTACATTCGGGAACCGCTACGAGGTGCACTCGCTGTGCTATTTCCCGAATTCCCTTCGTTACCCTCATAACCGCTGCCGAAAAGCATCAACATGGCCGTCCCACGGCCGCACAAGGCATCACCGGCGCTGTGAAGCATTAAAGCCGAAACATAAAACCGTCTCGACTTCAACAACCACCGGGACGCTACCCTGGTATCGGGTGTTACCTACACCCAAAGGGTGGATTTGAACCACAGGCTCTCGCCTTTACCATTGCCAGCGTTTTATAGCTGGCAGCGTACCTAGAGGGAGTCGAACCCTCGACAGGCTGATTATTAGTCAGCTGCTCTATCCACCTGAGCTATAGGTGCTGGTGTTAAAATGCACCACTATCATTCTGTACACACCGTGCAATCGCATACTGCTAAGCGTTGGTGCGCAGGACCGGCATACAGAACCTGAACCGCTGAACGAAGTACCCACATTCCAACTCGGTTATCATGTCCGCATCACACGAACAAGCGTAATTAGATTTTATTAACATGGCGGTCGGCCCCATTGCCGACCGCCGCTCCTAGGCCAGGCTTACCCGTTTACACACACCACCTGGCGCAGTGTGTAGGCAACACCCACCAGATCACGCTGGGCTTCCATCACTGCATCGATGGACTTGCTATTTCTCCAAAATTCCATTTAACTCCACAACCGACTTTCCTTCGGACATTGCACCTTCAAATACGCCATCTGATCCATCAGAATCTTCCGGTTATGTAGAATCAACCACTCTGCATAGCTGGGCACATAGGGTACAGCATGCAAACGCAAACCCGCACTCGCAAGCGAGTGATCCGCCTTCTTCTGGTTACAGGCCCGGCAGGCGGTCACTACATTTGACCAGCAATCCCTTCCGCCTTTTGACAAGGGAATTACATGGTCCCGTGTCAGATGTCGCCCACCCAGCTCCGCCAGGCAATACATACAGGTGTGACGATCACGCCGAAATAGCTCGCGGTTGGTCAAGGGCGGTGTTGTACGGTAAACACCACCATGAACAACACCCTTTGCCGCCACCACCGGATGTACATCCATATAGGAACGCAGTCCCGTCAAACGGCTCGTACCGCCATGGAAGCGCAGCGTTTCCTCGCCGACCGCCCACAACACCAGGTTTTTTGCATAGAGCTGCACAGCTTCCTGCCATGGAATCCAGCCCAATGGGCGGCCGCCTTGGTTGACGCGTAAGATCATTGTCATTGTTCTACCCTCTTTCTCATCTACTCTTTGCTCAGAACGCATCGAGAAGTGTGTTTCGCCCATTGTCCATTACTATTTGGTGCGCCTGGTCAGAATCGAACTGACATACCTTGCGGCACCCGGTTCTGAACCGAGCGTGTATACCCGTTCCACCACCGCGCCAATGCTCTAACTACTACCTTGGTTGTCGCTGACCGATTCTAACGGTCGACTTCCTGTTTGTGAGACAGGTGCTCTCACCTCTGAACTAAGCGACAGTATTTTGGGGCGACCGGTGAGATTCGAACTCACATCCACCCGGGTCACGGCCGGGGACTTTCTCCAAATTAAGCTAAGATCGCCATTACCTGGAACAGGCAACGGGAGTTACTCCACACATCCCTGTGCTCCGCCCTGCGGGCCGGCCTTCCACCGCTCATAATCTCTTCCGGCGATTTTGTGAACCCATGACTCGACCGTGGCGGGATCGCGCTTTACCGCTAAGCGATACCTGCTTCAATTGGTCTGGGCGGCAAGATTTGAACTTGCGGCCTCTCGGGTCCGGGCCGAGCACTCTGACCAGACTGAGCTACACCCAGGAAAAACTTGTGTTCATTGGTCGCCCTGGCCGGTTACGATCCGGCCCCTCACCCTTATCAGCGATGCACTCTACCGATGGCGCACCTGCCAATGTGGCGCAACGGGAACGATTCGAACGTTCATCGCCCTGGACTTCAACCAGGCGCTCTACCCGTTGGAGCTACCGTTGCCTGTTTCGATTGCAGCACTTGGGAGGTTGCCAGGACCGGCTTCACCCCACCGATACCCCGACTAAACAGCAGTCCCGCTTTACTTGCCCTCACTCCGCCAGGCAGTCTCGAATAACGAAGCAACAGGCTAGGAACCCATCCAGGTGCTGCCACACCTCCTGGCAACCTCCCAAGTGCCGCAAACACGGAGCCGGTGGCACGGCGTCGAACCTGCAACCTCCTGCTTACAAGGCAGGTGCTCTAACCCATTGAGCTACACCGGCATACAAAAAAGTCGGGCTGATGGGATTCGAACCCATAACCTGCCGCTTATCTGGCGCACGGGGTATAAACCCGCTGCTCTCCCATTGAGCTACAGCCCGGAAAAGAGGGGCACCGCTTCATGCAGTAACGCGCCATAACCCACCATGGAACGTGGCCTGCCCGAGTCGACGGACAAACTCACCCCGTAAATGGCCGCGTAAACGGCCACAAAACACACTTCACGATTTGTTAATGAGCACATCGACCAACGTGGGACGAGTTTCCTGGGGTATAAAAAAACCCCGTTACGCTTTTTTGCCTAACGGGGTCTTTTGTTCCCGCGAAAGGCTGTTTCTATACCTTTCACGAGCGAATATATGCGAAAGGTCAGGTCATACCGGTCTCATTGCCATCTTGTTGTGCATAAGGTGGTATACCCGCTAAACCGAGTACAACGAGGCTAAACCCAGTGGCGTCGATATACGCGCACGTATGCACACATACCGACCGCGCAGGCTGGCATAGCTGTTCGTTTACTTTTCGGTTGCGAATATTCATAGTCTGTTCCTGCTAATAGCCAGAAAGTATAATCCATGATTTCAAGAATACAAGAACTTTTTACAAGATTCTTGTAATATTAGTTTTACCTTATGTATGAGCACCCGCTATGGCAGACCGAAAGAATCCCACCGCCGTTCAAATTGGGCAACGAATCAAACAGGCACGACGCATGGCCGGATTCGATACCGCCGCACAACTTCTTGAACAGATACCCGATTGGGGACCCTCACGACTGGGGAACTATGAGGCCGGCATCTCGCTACCCTCTCCCGACGATGTGAAGGTGATTGCAGAAAAAACCGATTCCTCGCCGTGCTGGATTATGTTCGGCAGCGGCCCCATACGTGCCTCCGGCCGCGATGCCCAGGCTATCCGGCACCAGAACCTGGTGGCCACGTTTGAACAAGCACGGGCACAACGCGGACAACTAACCCCATTACTGAAGGCAATCGGGCTCTCCCGTAAGAAGCTCGACGAACACATAGACAACCCGTTCCTCACTATTCCGGATCGTCTGGTACGGCGCTGCGAACAATTCTTAAAAAAGCAAAAAGGCTGGATGGATGAACAACACGTAGAAACAGACCCTGTCTGCGCCAGCTTTCCGGAGGATATGCGCCGCTTAATGATGATCTACTCCGAGCTCCCGGCGCAAGAAAGGCAGCGATTGTTACGGGTGATAGAGGCTTTCAATGAATAGAATGAGTAGCAAGCCTGCGCCGCATATCTGATGAGCACCCCGATTAATCTGTGGGTGGCGAATTCGTAATTATCACCTGATAATCGACACTTTACCTGACAGTTGCATAACTTTCGGTCTGCCTATCAATTTCACCTTGTGAAAACAGGAACGTACTACGCAATTTAATAGTTCTCTGGAATTCACCAATAGTGAGGTCCTGCATTAAGCTGTAGGAGCGCCGTCCCCCGGCGCGAATCGCGGCCAGGAGGCCGCTCCACAGAAAGATTATTGCAATGATTGAGTTTAGACTGACTGTCCGCAAAAATTGAAGTCCATTTTTTCTTAAATACGTGGTTTACATGGAATCGCACCGCTACGCCTGATGCAGCTCATATCAGTTCATATAAATGAATAAGTTCTTATTGGCCTGGTAACTCAAGGCTCGCGATTTTTCCAAGGGTGGCGCGAATTTGCTCCACGCCCAGGTAGTCTGTAAGTATTGAGTCTGAATGTTGGCAAACCAGTTTAAGCGCATTGGTTTGCCCAGGAGAGCTGAGTACCAATTCCGTTACGTGCAAATAATCGATGAACTCACCACCATCCGCAATAATCTGACTTGCATGCGCAAGCTTTTGATAGATGCGCGTATCATCTCGATGATTAACCCTATCGACGCGGTATTTCCCAGCCTTGATCAATCGTGGCATCAGCACCCCCTTACCCACCTCGAAAATGCAATGAGGGAAGAACAAGTCTCCGAATTCCAGCGTTTCTACAAGGCGTCCGCCCTGAATGATGGCTTTAGACTTGCCTGCAATCAATTGAATGTCCTGGTGAACGATGATTGTGGAGCCAGCGGGGACCCTGTAACCCGAAGCCTCATTTTTCACGACAGAAGACTGGCAACTGTTTAATAATCCTATAAAAAGCGCAATGAGAAAGATTGGACGATACATGACTCTTACCTCTGGCTTAGTAAGTAATCACTCTGACCAGGAAATCGGGTCGTATATCCCTTTTAGAATCCGTCCACACCGCTACGCTTGAACTGAATTTCTAGGTAATTATACGGTATGCGATCAATCTGCTGTCCTAGTGAGCCTGCGGAAAATACGTTCATATCTTTCATCCCTTCGCCGCACCTGCCTTCTGTTCGATTTACCATAGCGCAGGCTGCAACTTGTCATACCCCAATACTTTACTAGACTTGATACAAGGCTACCGGATTTGCCGGCCTTCACAGCGGAACCGGGATTGACAGTGGTTATTCCGAGGAAAGGGATGCGGCGTTACCTTTGTAAGCATTATCCCCTTTGCTCACGCTGTCAGATGGCAGGATCCCGCACAGTGCGACAGGCTGGTTAGCAGCAGTGCCCCCGTTCCTCGAAAAGGAGATGGCCATGCACCGACGGATATGCCGCTTATCGAATGTAATTCTAATACTCGCTACGCTGACAATCGTGCCGTCCGCGAACAACATGCTGGCGGCCAAGGACAGCCAGGCGGAATCGACGCCCGGATTGACGGTGCCGCAGGAGATTCCTGCCCCGCATCAGACCGCGTACCCCCACCTCCCGGTATATTTTGAATCCAACGTTGGGCAGTTCGACTCCCGCGTCCGGTTTGCGTCGAGAACACACGGGGTGAATGTTTTTCTCACCGACAGTGATGCCGTCCTGGTTGTCAATTCCGGCACCCCCGGCAAACAGCAGATCGCCCGCTCCGTGACCATAGCCGCGGTGAACGGCAACACTGCTACAGGCATGACGGGACTGGATAAACTGCCGGGCAAGGTCAATTATTTTTACGGTGACAATCCGAAACGCTGGCATACTGATGTCCCCATATACCAAAGGGTGAAATACACTGACGTCTACCCTGGAATAGATTTGCTTTTCCGGGGCGACGGTCAACAACTTGAATTCGACTTCGTCCTGGCACCCGGCGCGGAACCGGCACGTATTGCACTGGCTATCAAGGGTTCGGACGCCATTAAAATTGACCCGTCAGGCGACGCCATACTTGGCCTTGGTAAGGACACCCTGCGTCTGCATAAACCCCGGATATACCAGCGGGACGGGATGCAGACCCGGGATATTCCGGGCGCATTCAGACAGGATTCCAGGGGTAACCTGCGGTTCCAGGTCGCGGCCTATGACCGGTCATTACCACTGGTCATCGATCCCGTGGTCAGCTACTCGAGCTATCTGGGTGGAGGTTCCACTGGCGACCAGAACATGGGCACGGCTATTGCGGTGCATTCCGGCGGTAGCGCCTATGTCACCGGTTTTACCACCACAGCGAACTTTCCCGTGACCAGCGGGGTTTTTCAACCCGAAGACGGTACTCTACCTTCCAGCACCAGTAACTTTGATGGTTTCGTAGCCCGCATCAGTAACAGCGGCAAGCAACTCGTCTATGCGAGTTATCTGGCGGGCGAGGGTCAGGATATCCCTATGTCTATCGCGGTGGATGCAACCGGCAATGCCTACGTGACCGGCAAGACGCAATCGGATGATTTTCCCGTTACCAACGGCGCCTACCAGGTCAACGATTGCGGCTCGTGCGCGTTCCTGACAAAGATCACACCGAACGGATCCTCGATTGTCTATTCGACGTATCTGGGACGCACCTTGACGGAGGCACGGGGCATCGCGGTCGATGCCGGAGGCAATGCCTATCTGATGGGTAATACCAGCAGTTCCAGTTTCCCGACCACGGAGGGCGTCGTACAACCGGACAGGGCGGGCGGTTTCGATGCCTTCGTTACCAAATTCAACAACACGGGAACGGCGTTGATCTACTCCACTCGCCTGGGCGGATCCGGTGATGAACTACTCAGTTCCCTCACCGGTGACATCGCTGTAGACACGCAGGGAAACGCTTATGTAACAGGGCAGACCGATTCAGGGGATTTTCCGACTGTCAACGCACTGCAACCGGTGTTCGGCAGCGACCAAACCCAGGATGATGCCTTTGTCGCCAAACTGAATGCCGATGCAACGGCGCTGGTGTACTCGACCTATCTGGGTGGTAGTAAGGAAGACAGAGGTCAGGGCATCGACGTCGATGCCGAAGACAACGTCTATGTGGTAGGCAAGACGATGTCGAGCGATTTTCCGGTCAGCAACGCGCTGCAACCTGATTTCACAGGCCCTGATACTTTCGGAGACGCATTTGTTTCCAGGATTTCCGCCGATGGTGCCTCGCTGGTTTACTCCACCTTTCTCGGCGGATCCGATAACGTCGACGAGGCCTTCGGCGTGGCGGTGGATGCCGCCCAACAGGCGCATATCGTCGGGGAATCACTGTCCGGCGACTTTCCGACCCTGGACCCGATCGACGGACAACCCGTCAGCTCCTCGGCGGTGTTTATTTCGAAACTGTTGTCCGATGGTTCCGGCTTTGTCTACTCGACGCGCTTCGGTGGTGGGGTTGCGCGCGGTATGGATATCGACTTGGACGCAGCAGGCAATGCCTACATCGCCGGTAGCACGGGCGCGGACAATTTTCCGGTGGTTAATGCCTTCCAGCCAAGTGCGGGCCAAGCCTCGGAGAATGCGTTCATCACTAAATTCGCCGATCCGCCGACACTCCCCACCACACCCGTTGACCTTAGTGGTGCTGTGCAAACCGCGGATGGTACCGGTCTTTGCGCCATGGTGTTGGCCAGCGGGCAGTTCATGTTCAGCTGCAATCCGAATGGACCCTTTTCTCTGAGCGACCTCCCACGCGAAAATGATGGCACGGTAAAACGGCAGGTCTACGTGGATGGATTTTTTCCGAACATTGACGTGTTGCAGGATTCTGTTTCCGAAACCGTGTTCATGGATCCTGCCGGCACCTGTCCCAGCTATAATCCGCCATCCAATCCAGGCGTTTTCCCCGACTCTGCCGGTAAGCGGATCAATATCTCCGGCTCGGTACTGCAGCAGGATACGCAAACGCCGATCTGTGCCATGGTGCTCGCCAATGGGCAATTTACATTCTCATGTGATGGTTCGGGCAGTTATGCGCTGAATATCCCCCTGGATACCAACGGGCAGTTCAAGCTGCAGGTCTATGCCGACGGCTTCGCACCGACGATCCAGACTTTTGATGAGTTCCAGGCCATCAACAACGTACGCATGGCGCGTGCGTCTGAGTGTCAGTAATAAACGTGCCCCATCAAATGGAAGGGGAGTCCATCCTATCGCCATACACAGGCGGGCTGACTGTGCCTCAGTAGCACGGCGGAAACATGCACCGCTCGCCGAGGTTCATCAGCTGCGCGGCGGCCTCGGCCAGAACTATCAACGCCGTCAAGACCGTGACCAGGGTAACGGCGTAGCAGGTCCCACGGCGCACCATTTGCGGCGTGCGAAGGCGAAAGTCCACACCTAATTCTTTGGAGTCCAGGGTGCCCAGCTGGCTGCGGCGCTGCACGAGACGCGAAAAATACCTGACCCACAGCGGGACGACATCGTTAAACATGTAGGCGACGAAGAATGGCTCCAGAGCGTTTTCGTCCACCTGCTCGCCATGCCAACGCTCGTACGCGAGACGAAACAACTCGTATTCGGTAATGTCTAGAATCGCTGCGGCATCCAGCACGGAATGGACGTCAGGTCGCAGATCCTGGTCAAACAGCATGCCAGCTACTCCTTTCTTATTCGGACCTTAACTGTGGCCCAAAGGTTCAGCTTCAATCGCGAAGGACCGTGAAGCTGTGGGTGTCCGTAAGGAGTTACGACCCGATGAGCTGGCCATAATTTGTACAGTTCGGCTTAAGTTGACAGTTCCCTGCCGTGGGCTCTATCAGCTACCCTCAGCCGCTTGACTCTCAATTTGTTACGCACACCTATTTCTGATTACGCAGTACGCTACAATTAGAATGACTGTGGTTTATCCTCTCATTTTACTGTGTACGAGTAACATACTTCAGCACCTCGACCACCTGCTCCGGCGTTCGCGCCCAGGCCATTGCCGAGGCATCCACTTCCTTCAGCGGGTGAATGATGTATTCATCGTGCAGGGTAATATAGGGTTTTCCCAACGCCGCACAGTAGCCGGCGTCAAACGCGGCGTTCCATTGCTTGTATTTGTCACCAAACCGTACCACCGCCAGATCGCACTGCTCGATCAGGGTTTTTGTACGGATACCGTTGACCTTGGATGATTTATGATCGCGCCAGAAAGGTTCGGTCTCCGCGCCAAGTACATCGCCGGCCGCGTCGCTAGCAGCATGATCGGTCACCGCTGAGGTGAACACCACCGGCAAGCCATGCGTTTCGGCACCCTGCATAATCTGTTGCCGCCAGTCGGTATGTATTTCACCCGACAAATATACTTTCCAGTCCATTATGACCTCTCACTCATTCTCAGATATTCTGGCTTTAGAATACAGGAAAAAGAGACAGCCCGTTGGGCACACCCCCGCGAATATCCTGATGCCGAATCTCGATGTTCTTGCGGTAGGGCTCCCGAAGACAAAACCTGTTTTCGTTTCTTGAAGTTGCCGGAGATGCTCTCAATTTGCCGGCCACGTTGAATAACTTCCGTTGGCCGACGCGCTGCCAAGGACTCTGTCAGCGTCCTGCAGTGGCTTGACTATCAAATCGCCATTCACACGCTATAGAGCCTTAACCGGCCGTCCTCGAGCACAACAGAGCTGCCGAGTTTCCTGCTTTCGCGGTGCATGACCCGAGCCAGCCAGCGGCTGTCATCCGGCGAAGCATGTCGCAGGCGAAAACGATAGATCTGCATGGGCCACATATCCATTCCCAGCAGCTGGCCGTCAGGGTCGAGTTCCGGCACATACATAAGTGTCAGGTCACCGCGAAACTCCTCGTGGCTGCTGATGCCTTCGTAGTCATTGAGGAAATCACCACAGCCGTACAGGATCAACTTGTTCCGGTAGACTTCGATACCACGCGGATGATGCGAGGAGTGTCCGTGCACCAGGTCTACGCCGGCCTGATCGATAAGCGTATGGGCGAAGTAGCGCTGCTCGGCCGGGATCGCATAACCCCAGTTGCCTCCCCAGTGAATGGAGGCGATGACAATGTCGCCACGGTGTTTTGCGGCGATCACCTGCGTGGCAATGGATTCGACACTCGCCATTGACAGATCCGGCAGCAGCCACACCCCCGGGTTGCGCCTGCCGGCCGCCCAGGCGCGCCCGATACCGCTGCTCGTCGATCCCATGGAAAACACGCTCACACGGCACTGCCCGCCCAGATCGATCACCGCCGGCGCGCTCGCTTCGGCAATATCCCTGCCGGCACCGGCGGTGCGGATCCCGGCCGCCTGCAGGGATTGCAGGGTTTCGCGCAGACCCTCGTAACCCCAGTCGATGATGTGATTATTGGCCAGTACACAACAATCGATACCGGCGGCTGTCAGGCAGGGCGTATTGGCCGGATGCATGCGGTAGTTGATGCCCTTGCCGGGCCAGTAGTCGTCGCTGGTGGTAACCGCGGTTTCCAGGTTGATGATGCGCGCATCCGGAGCCGCTTCCTCGAGCGCCTGCAGCACATCGCCCCATATGTACCCGTAACCGACGGCGCGAGGAATCGGGCCGCTGGTGCGCTCCGCAATTTTCACGTAGTGCACCGCAGAGGTCATATAGGGCTCATAGATCTCCGGTGAACTGGGGTAAGGTAGAATCTGGTCGATGCCGCGGCCGGTCATCACATCGCCGCACAGAAACAGTTTCACAGAGCGTGAACGTCTGTTGTAATTGTCAGGCATCGCTGCACCTGTCCTGTAGCCAGGATCACCGGCGTGCACCCGCCTGTTCAGTGCGCCGCAGGCGGCCAGTAGGGGCAGGCTTAGAAAGCGTCGTCGCTGCATGACGGGCATCCTGGTGACTAACAACCAGTTCGTATCTTAAAGTATAGACTCTTCCCCTGATCGAGTGGGTCGGGCAGAAAATTCTTCAGCTTATACCAGGAATGTCCTGTTTCTGACAGTTACTGGGTCACCGCTACACGATGACACCGCCACTCCATCCACCCGTTGCAATATGTGTCCCTCTGCAAGTCAACGGCTTTCAAGGGTGACATCAGAAAAATGAGCGGCATTTATCGCCGACCTTCTAAAGTCGATTCGCAATTCTGACTAACGCGTTTATCCCATTGTGTCAACTGCATCTATAGGGTATAAAAGCATGCAGACATCCAACCCCAATTCTCAACAAAGGGGCAACATCGTCATGAAAATAGGTCCGATTCTTGCACTCATTCCCCCGCTTATTTCTCCGCTGGCAACCGTCTCCGCCGTTGACACCCAACGCACTCTGATCCAGAACCGCGGCTCTGATAGCATGGCCATTGCGGTCGTGGGATGGTCCGAACGATATAGAGGAAAAAACACTGCGACAGGCGTTGCGGTCAGCGGAGGAGGTACCGGTACCGGTATCGCCGCCCTGCTCAACGGTACGGTGGATATTGCCAATGCCAGTCGGGCGATGAATAGTCGAGAAATCAACCTGGCCAAAGAGCGCGGCATAGCTCCCGTGCAGCACATCATTGGTTATGATGCGGTGGCCGTCTACGTGCACAAGGACAATCCAGTCAAATCTCTCAGTTTTTCCCAACTCGCCGACATTTACGGTGATGGCGGAAAAACAGAACTCTGGACCGATCTTGGTATAGAGGTCCCCGGTTGCGGCGATCAAAAGATCGTACGAGTAGGCAGACAGAATAGTTCCGGCACTTATGCCTATCTCCGCAAGAATGTATTGGGTGGAAAAAGATTTAAACAAGGCATGTTAGAAGCCCAAGCTTCCAAAGATCTGGTTGGGTTGGTGGTCAAAACGCCCTGTGCTATCGGCTATAGCAGCTTCGCTTATGCCACTCCCGATGTTAAGGTTGCCTGCATTACGGAAAATTCCGACGCACCTTGTTTGATACCCAGTATTAGAGGCGTTACTGAGCGTACTTATCCCGTTAGCCGCCCTCTTTATATGTATACCAATGGACCGGCAACCGGTGATGTGAAAAGTTATCTGGACTGGATACTCAGCGATGAAGGTCAGTGTATCCTCCTGAAGCACCAGTACGCCCCAGTTCGGGAACTAAAATGCGAAGGATAATGAACCCCCTCGGGTACTTCCCCATAAGGTACTGGCAAGTTTAAACTCAGGATATCGTAAATTCCGGTCCAATTTTCTACTATCTCGCCGTTACGGAGTCCCAAGACGCAAAGGCACCCTGCATCAAATCCCGATAATGGCTAGCCGATACCAAGTGCCGGCCAATGATGTAATTAGTGGTGAACACAAACCCAACCCGGAAAACTTAGTGACTATTCCTGGATATCAGACTGCAACGGACTTTTTCAGACACTAGCTGCTGCGTGAATTGCGAATTCGCCTAGGACAGGTTTGCTTTTGAAATCAGCCGTAAATAGATAGCTTATGGCCGCCACGTAAAATAGTGACTATCATTAGTACCAAAGGGATGGTGTTGCGCGTTGGCATTTTACCAGCACAAAGCGAGCTAAATGTTAGCGATAGTACGACAGACTGGATATCCGACAAATAACTGGAGAGTGGGGATTCTGGTAAGGTGCGGCAGCCCGGCTACACTTCCGTTAAATTTCAGGTCCCATTTTGTACCAGCGAGGCGCTATGTCCGGGTGTTACCTAGAAGGCTACTGGATTGATGGCGAAACTGTTTACCGCATACCCATAAACGCCTTTCCCGCGTTGGTTGGCAGAGAGACCGGCCTCGCTGTCACATTGCATTCGAATAACGTGTCACGCCAGCACGCGGAATTACTGCAACAGGCCGGACAACTGCTGATCCGGGATCTGGGGAGTACCAACGGCACTTTTGTGAATCATGAGCCGGTCACTGATTGTCGGCCACTAAGTCCCGGCGATGTCATCCGCTTCGCAGATATCGAATTCCGCCTTAGACAGGAAAACGGCGAAACACATCAACAACCCGCGCCGGATACCACCGTTACGGCTTATTTCCCGCCCGACGAGCATGTCGATCGTATACCAATCGGCGCACAACATCTCGAAGAATTGCTGGAGGATAAGCTGGTTCTTCCCTTGTTCCAACCGATCGTTTCCACTGTCGACGAACGCATCATGGGCTTGGAATTGCTGGGGAGAGGAAACCATCCGGAATTGTCGGAATTGCCGGTACCCCTGTTTTTCCTGGCCGATAGCCTGGGACGAGCCGTTGAGCTAAGCGAGATCCTGCGCGATGTCGGCGTGCGACGATGGGCGACTTCATCGTTTCGCGATATCCCCCTGTTCGTGAATACGCAGCCCAAGGAATTGAAAGACTCGCAGCAGCTGATAACTTCTCTGCGAGCCCTGCGCAATAACTACCGGGACGTGCCCCTCGTACTGGAAATACATGAGCAAGCGGTTGCGGATCACGAAACGTTGAATACGTTGAATCATGCATTGCAGGGCATGAATATCGATCTTGCTTACGATGATTTTGGTGCCGGTCAGGCGCGACTGCTGGAGTTGATGAACATACCCCCTTACGCTGTGAAGTTTGATATTTCGCTTATCCGTGGTCTGGATGAGGCACCGCGCCAGCGTCAGGATATGATCGGCTTATTGGTCAAGCTGGTGAAAAATGGGCATACACTCGCTCTGGCCGAAGGTGTGTCGAATTCCGGCGAACTGGCGGTTTGCAGACAACGTGGGTTCGATATGATCCAGGGCTTTGTTTACGGTGAACCCGTGCCGCTCGAACAGCTGAATGCCTTGCCCATGTTGGGGCAACAATAAATGCCCGGCTTAATCGCAAAATGGGGGTACTGAACAAGTTAACGTAAATCCAGTCCAACTGGCGCTCAATTGCACCTTCTCCACATGCAAGAATCAATGGCTTAGCATCGCTTGGCCGCTCTCGTTAAGCGCCAAAATCGGTTAACTTGTCAGTACCATTCGTAGCTGTCACATTGTAACAGGCCTGTTCGCACACCCATTGCCGCACGAATAGTAATTCGCCATCCACAGGACAGTATTGAAATGACATTGAAAACAGTTTTCACCACTAGAATATTGTTCTATTTAACGCTATGTGTGATCGCAGGACTAGCGATAAACGCCACCTTGTCGGCACCATCTCCGGAGATTGTAATCAAGAAGACCTCCAAACAGATGCTCAAGGCTCTCGAAGAGAACCACGATGCAGTAATTGCGGACCCCAATAATATCTACCAATTAATCGATACAATTGCTTTGCCTCACTTTGATATCGAAGCGATAGTCAGATCGATTCTAGGTAAATTCTTTCGACAGGCCACGGCTGAGCAACATCGTGCTTTCAGGATTGAGTTTCAGACGTTACTCATGCATATCTATGCCAAGGCATTTCTAGAGTACACCGATGAAAAAGTCAGGGTATTTCCTGTGTCGCCCGATGCTTTAATGTCGAATCGTGTCAAGGTGCAGACTCTGATCGAAGGCAAGCAAATTCAACCCGTTTCCATCATTTACCGGATGCACGTGAAAAAGGGGGAGTGGAAGATCTACGATTTCAGCGTGGAGGGTGTTAGCCTGGTGCTTAACTATAGGCAAAGCTTCGCAGAGCAGATCAAAAAGGACGGCCTGGATATCTTGATTGCGAATCTGGCAGAAAAGAACGCCGAGTTCAATTTATACGGCGATTAGAAGCCTGCACGTTGTTAAAGATCAGGAAATTGGAACCACGCCATAAACCGTAAGAAAGCGCTGAGCCTGGCCAGCTGATATGAACCGACGCATCTGTCGTTCGCGTTGACGAGTCGGTTCCTGTGCTCTACCTCAGCTCGGTTATTATCGTACTGTTCAGTGCTCTCTGGAGCCGAAGGCAACACCTCCCGGTGCGCAGCTGAATAGCTCTTCAGTTTGTCCGTAATCATTGGCTCGCCCAACATAATGCAACTCACCGTTGATCTTGATGAACACCTTGTCGAGATACCAGGTGTCACCCAATCGGCCTTGTCGTTTCTTCAGTTTCCGAGCATGTTCGGAACCAAAACGGTTGCACCATTGCCGAATGGATTCGTACGAGACAGCAATTCCACGTTCAGCCAGAAGGTCTTCCACATCCCGCAAGCTCAGACAAAAGCGTTGAGTAGGCCAAACTGCGTTACTGATGATTGTCGGAGAAAATCGGTATCAATGGGATAACGGCTTAGCATCTTTCATGCGTGTAGTCTGGCCAATTTAGCGGGAAGTTGACAGTACCATCTGGATTCCCCCGCCTGCCTCCCAATAGACAGATTTGTACACTTTGTCACGCATTGAAGCGTGGAAACTGTTAACTGGTTCAAGGTTTTTCTCAAAATGTGAACTGGTTCGCATTCCGGATCGATCGACCCGACTTAAACTGAATCCTGTTCAAACACCGAGAGGCTCTATCCCTATGAATTTACCTACTGTGTGCACTTCTCGTTTAAGCCTGCCCGCGGCGGCTGCTACGTTAGTGTTGGCCATAGCGATGCTTTCCGGCGCCCCAGTGGCGCAGGCAGCAAAAACTGACACAGGGATATGTCGGGATCTAGACAGAGGGGCGCGCGGACTGTGCCGAGCTGCGATACGATCCGGTTGTGCGCTGGATGGTTGGCACCGGGGGTCAATACATTGCTCGAAGCTGGCCAGCAATTACCGGAGAATAACCGATGGCGATAGGCCGGTGTGGTTGGAAAGCAATGACTCGGCCTCCCCGCCTGATCCTATTAGCCAACTAAATTGATCTAGACCATCAACTATCCAACGCTTACTCCGCCCTCGTGGCGGAGTTTTGTCGTGCTGGATTGTCAGAAGCCCGGGGTTTTTTATTTCCCGATGGCCTGTAGTTCTCGACCAGTTCTTCCGGACGGATCTGAATGTTGTCCGGCGCTTCCGTCCCGATCCTGACCTAGTTGTTATTGATGCCCAGCACTGTGATCGTGATCCGTTCACCGGTAGGCAGTTGGGAAACGGGGGATTTACCGGGGCTGCGAGTGAACATGAGCATGGTGGCGTCCTTGCCAGCAGGGCCATCAAAATCAACGGAAAGTAAATCCGAGGCGCAGTTGTCGCCTTCCTCAACCAGCAATTCGCCGCAGTCTAATTCTGGGCAGCCTATGTCATACTTGAAGAGCAGGTAGAGTCCACGCTGGGCCTTTAGAGAGCTACGGCGTTCAGTTCACGCAGCGTACTGTCCGAGTCCGGCGGCAGTGCTGCGATCTCGGTTTTGAACTCTTTCACGATGTCAGATAAGGAGCGTTCTTCTGGCAGGGTATATCTTCAATTCGGTCACTTTTACTACCCATACTGCTACCCAAGCAATAAAAAAGGGTTGCCGAAAGAAAGTAACTTATTGATTATTATGGCGCGCCCGGAGAGATTCGAACTCCCGACCGCCTGGTTCGCAGCCATCTATTCACGATATAACTATTTGTTTTTATTATACATCGTGCAGAGTGCCCGTTGCCACTTTATCAGCACTTAGCACAACAGTGCATAACTCAACCGGGTAAAAACCGGGCAGAGCCAAACCGCTATATCAGTTATACCTTACCGCATTCACTTGTCGCTCGACGACACTACTGTGAAATCTATTGCCGCACTCTCGTGCCCAAAGCTACCCCCGAGCCGTTCGCGACACTGAATCGGCCCATCGGTTGAATTGCCCGTGACACATGGCTCCAGCAATCGATTCCCTACACCCTGATGATTCCGTTCGCTGCGAAAATGCGCAACATACTCCCTGAGTGCCCGACGAAGGGATGCCTCCCCGAAAAGAATCATGCGATCCAAGCATTCCTCTTTTATAGAACGCACAAACCGTTCTGCGGATGCGTTACAATTCGGTGCCCGAACTGGACAGCGAACTGGCTTCACGCCCTCTCGATCCAGAGAGTCTCTGAACTCCTCCGTATATTTTGTATCGCGGTCCATGATGAGGTACCGACTGTTTAAAAGAAAACCGTCACTCACGTCTGTCAGGTTGCGCGCCACCTGCTTCATGTAGGCACCGTTGGGCGCCGTGGTTACCCCGGTGATGTGCACGGAACGCGTTTTGAGTCGCATGACGAATAATACGTAATAAGTCACCAAACCTCGCTCCGTCCAGACCTCAACCGTAAAGAAATCCGTGGCCGCCATCACATCCCAGTGCGCTTTTAAGAAGGTTTTCCACGAGGTACGTTTGTCCCGCTCCGGTGCCGGTTCTATGCCATGCCTTTTCAGGATATTCTTTACCGTGTTCGGTGCCACGACGTAACCAATAGTAGTCAGTGCGCCTTGTATGCGGTCGTAACCCCAGGAGGTGTTCTCCCTCGCCATGCGGAGTACCAAATCGGTGATCTCTTGCGCGACGCGCGGTCGACCCGGTCCCTTCCTCGCATAGGTCCACTTCTTCGCAATAAGCTTACGGTGCCAGGCGAGCAGCGTATCGGGTGTCACCAGCGTTTCGAGTTCATTAATTACCCGGCGACCAAGTACCTTGGCCTTCACAGCCAGTCTTATTCGCTGTTCGTCGGTGAACCGAAGCCGCTGTCCTGCGAGTTGATCCTTAATTACATGGTTCTCTTCGATGAGATAATCGATGACCGCCTGTTGCTGGCGGTTAAGCCAGCCTGCCAGGGCGATAACAAGGAGATGGAAAGGTTGTATAACGTTTGACATAGCACGAGCAGGTTATCCTTAATATTGTTTGATAACAATATCATACGGCTCGTTCGAATATTTGCACCCTATGCGGTAATGGTCCAGACCAGCGGATATAGTGTGTCGCTGTTTTCATTACCGGCCCAAGGTAGATAAATGCAAATTAGGCGGCCAATAAATTATCAATTTCAACTTCAGACTCAAGCCAATCCTGCTCCAGACTGCCGCCTAGAAAAGCCCGATGTTCCGCACGGAAGTAGGCGGCCTCGGCGATCATATGCTGCCGCTCTTCTGGTGTGACTGTATTTTCCACGGCCTTGGTTGAAACCCTCTCGCCTGTTTTGGACTCGCCTGAACTTATTGCCGCCTTCTTAAATTTCATAATCTGTTCTCCTGTCTGAATAATCTTTAAATAAAATATATAGTGCCTTATCGTCTAAAGACGGCATCCGGCCTTCAAAAACCGCCGGCAATTCGCTCCGGGAAGGCGAACCGCCACCAAAGCGCCGTTGCCTCAACATTGGAAATGCACCTTCAAACCAGCGCTCCAGCTCGTCAAACGGACTAAACATAGACGCCGGGACGGCATGTTGAACGTTCTGGCCTTTTTTGACGCCGCGAATTTAGATTTCTTTACCTTACTCATGCATAGTTACACCTCAGGACAACGCTTATGGTTATGCGTCAGACCTAACGCACACTCGTATTGATTTCTCATCCACAGGCTGACAGAAGCATCAGCCTGGTCAAATTCAACGAGTTCTGTCATTGCCCAGGAAATCCCTGGATTCCTTCCTGGACTTCTTCGCAGCCTTCTTTTCTTTCGGCGTCATGGCCGGTTTCTTCTTGTCTTCCCTTTGACTTCTTCGCTCTTTCGTCATGGTATCCGCTCCAGATAATTAATGGGTGATCTTCAGGCCAACTACTACCAGACCTGGCTGCCTGAGCCGGGTCGATGATGTCCTGACGAGGTTTTGCAGCGTGCTGAACGCCGAGAGAAGGTTGTTAGTCTTTAACGAGCCGGGGATTACCGGTTACCTGCAGAGAGAAACCGCAAGGCAGCGTGGAACATATCTAATTGTAGCACACAAATCAAATGACTTCTTGGTTAGTTTAAGACACATGAAAACGAGACCTGAGAATGTATGTCTCAGCCCGGAGGGCTATCCAGCAACTACACCCGAACGTCCATACCGCTGAAATAGCCTGCGGCCCGTAACATGACCGGAAGGAACATTACCAGGAACAGAAACTGGTTCGGCGCATGGGCCATGATTGCCAGAGCGGCCTCATGTTTGCAAATCAGACACATCCGGTCGGCTTCGGTAAACCGCCGTACTTGGTTATCGGTTTCATCGGGCCGGATCGCCACATTTTGAACATTCCCTTTTGATCCTCGCCCAGGTACTTGGCGAACTTGCGAATCGGTGGCACTACACTGAATTCGTCGAAATACTCTCGCGCCTTGAGTATCTGGTTCCATTTAACCTCGTCCAGTTCAACACCATCCACTTCGGCCATGGTACGGCCGATCTCCGGTGTCCAATCATTCATATCAACGAGATAACCGTCTCCGTCACGGGGTGGTAGTTCCATGTATGCCAAACCTTCTCACTCAGCTAATGTAGAGAACAACAGTTTACTGCGCTTGAGCATCTGTAACAATCACGACCATGGTCGACCTTTGTTCACAACCAAGAGGCAGCGCTTCTGGCTTGTGATTTCTGTATTTGTTGTAACGGCAACGTTTCGGCTGCTCGAGGGCTTTGCGGCCCAGGCGATGCGCGATTTCCGCGAGTGTCATTCGCTCCGCATCAGTGAGCCGCAACGGCGTCTTGAGTTGAGCTTTGAGGATCCGGTTTTCGGCGACAAGATACTCATTACGTAAAAGGAGTTCTTGGTCCACTGTCCCGGTGATATAGGCCAGTATGCGTGCCCAATCCATATTCATCCCCACGACTGATTAAAATTAATCGGTAGATTGTAGACCTGATTTGAGGCAATACACAAAAGACGGTGATTGATACATCATATGTTAAACTGTTGATATC
>Ga0209578_10001457_pt1 | contig 21960 bp, 18 predicted proteins | sample tdAd472_FD_187127 | JGI IMG/M metagenome (GOLD analysis project Ga0209578, IMG submission 187127) | Marine sediment microbial communities from the Atlantic coast under amendment with organic carbon and nitrate - tdAd47.2 (SPAdes)... | ecosystem: Environmental > Aquatic > Marine > Coastal >...
GATTGGCAGCTTCTTTCTGCGCGGCGTCATAACGAGCGCCCGCACTTGGCCATTCGGGGCCGAAGTGCACGGCAACGATCCTGAGCGGAACGTCACCTACATTTTCAACCGCGTGGCTCGCCCGCGCGGGAATGAAGACCGAGCAGCCTTCGTCTACCAGAAAGGTTTGCGCTTCAAGTTGTACGCGCCCAACCCCCTTCACGATCACCCAATGTTCACACTGATAATCATTAAGACGTTTTGGAAGCTGCGCCCCGGGATTAACGGTGAACTGCCGCACTTGATGGCCCTCGGACATCGGCACCTCTTCGAGCGTGCCCCATTCCCGCAAATCCAACCCTGAAAGCTCCATAGAGTTCTCCCGTACGCGACTTATGACGCGTCCCAGGGCGGGATCGCGCCGTGAGGGTGCTGCAAGGCCCACGCCAGCTTCACCAAGGCGTGAGGGCCCGCTTGCCCCTGCGCCCTCGTTCGGCCATGTTTCGCGGCCAGTGAGAGATTTGGGGCGTTTATGAAGGAATTTGGGATGTTGCGTGTTTTGGGGATCGTGGCGACCGTTTGGGGGCTTATGGGCAGCATGGCCCTCGCCCAAGAGGTACAGGGCCCCGGCGTTGATTTATTGCGCCTGAACGATGCGGCGGAAACCCGCACCCTTGCCCCCGGTACTGGATTCCGACATGCCATCGCCATGCACGGCGAGCCGCGCTACGCCCAAGGTTTTGCGCACTTCGATTATGCGGAACCGCTCGCGACGCCGGGGGGTGAGCTTGTCATCCCCGAAGTTGATACATTCGACAGCCTGAACCCTTTCATCATCACGGGTACGCCGGCATGGCCGGTTTACTACTACGTCTTCGACCGCCTTATGGCGCGGTCCGACGACGAAGCATTCACGCTTTATGCGCAAATTGCTGAAGCCGTCGAAGTGCCCGATGACAGGTCTTGGGTTTCATTCCGTATTGATCCGCGCGCAACGTTCGCGGATGGATCGCCCATCAGGCCTGACGACGTAATTTTTTCCTGGGAGACTTTTCGCGCTCAAGGGCGTCCGAACATGCGCAACTTTTATAACCGCGTTCAAGAGGTGCGCCGCCCGGATGAGCAAACGGTTCAATTTGTATTTGACCCCGCGGAAGCCAACCGCGAGTTGCCCCTTATCATGGGCTTGATGCCCGTCATCAGTGAGGCCTATTTCACTGAAAACGTATTTGACGAAACGACCCTCGAGCCACCTTTGGCATCGGGTCCTTATGTTGTGGCGCAGGCTGAAGCGGGTTCGCGTTTGGTGCTTGAGCGCAATTCAAATTATTGGGCGCGCGAAATCCCCTCCAACGTGGGCCAGAATAATTTCCAAACCATCAGGCACGATTACTACCGTGATCGGAACGCTGCCTTTGAAGCGTTCAAGGCTGGCGATGCGAGTGTGTGGCCAGAGGATGACGCGGGCCGGTGGGCGACTTCTTACAATTTCCCCGCCGCCCGGACCGGACGCGTCCTGAGGCGTGAATTCGGCCATGGCCGCCCATCGGGCATGTATAGTTTTGTTTTCAACTCGCGGCGGGAGATGTTCGCTGATCCTTTGGTGCGCGAAGCAATTACGCTGGCGTTCGATTTTGATTGGATCAACGCGAACCTGTTTCACGATTCCTATGAACGGACGCGCAGCTATTGGGATAACTCCGATCTCGGTGCGTTGGGCCCGGCGGATGCGAGCGAGCGCATCATGATCGCGCGGTTCTCGGGCGATGTTCGCGATGACATTCTTGACCTAGGTTGGGTTCCGCCTGCAGGGGGCGATAGAGCGCTGTTGCGCGAGAACTTACGGCTCGCTGTGGGGCTTCTTGCTCAGGCAGGATACGGCGTTCAAAACGGTGCCATGGTGAACCTGGAAACCGGTGAACCATTGCGCTTTGAGATCATGCTCAAGAACCGAACCGAGGAACGGCTGGCACTTAATCTTCGCGATACGTTGCAAAACATCGGCGTTCAGGTTTTCGTGCGGCTTGTGGATGCATCGCAATTTACCGCGCGTTCGCAAACTTTTGAATTCGACATGCTGCCCTTCCGCTACACGGGCTCGCTATCCCCGGGAAATGAGCAATCGTTCCGGTTTGGATCGCAAGAAGCAAACATCGAAGGCACGTTCAACTACGCTGGTGTCCAATCGGCGGCTGTTGACGTCTTTATCGATGCGATTAGCAATGCCCAAACACGCGAGGATTTGCAGACCGCAACGCGTGCGCTCGACCGCACATTGCTTTCGGGTTTCTATGTTGTGCCCATGTTCCACCAAACGGCGGACCGTGTTGCCTACTGGGGCGATATCGATCACCCAGAAGACACGCCGCTCACGGGCTATCTTCAAGGCACCCGGTTCAAGCATGAAACGTGGTGGTACACGCCCGACAATTAGCGGCGTTGTTTGGACCAATCCTCAATGGTTTGATGCGCGCCCTGGCCTTCGTCCGCGATAATCTCGTCGTATCGCTCATCGCGGCAAGTAAATTCCAGCGCGATGCCGTTGGGGTCCCAGAAATAAATCGAATGCACAAAGCCGTGGTTGATGGGACCGAACACATCAATGTTCGCCTCTTCAAGCCGCGACTTGAATCCCATCATCGCTTCATAGTCTGAGACTTCCATGGCGTAGTGGTAATCGCGCAAGCCGTCTTTCGTGCGCCACGCATCTTCGGGCGGGTCCTCGGCCACATCGAAAAAGGCGATGAAATTGCCATCCTGCAACTTGAAAAAGAGATGGAGAAAAGGCGCTTCGCCTGCGTCTTCTTTCATTACAGTTGCGAGCGGCAGACCAAGCAAGTCTTCATAGAACGTGCGCGTTTCCTCAGCACTCCTGCAGCGATACGCCACATGATGCGCGCCCAAAATAGCTGGCGCTTTGGGCTTAACCGACATCGTGCAAATCCTTATATTTGAGATGTGACAAGCCTAGGCTGAGGGGCATGAGATGACCAGTCCGGCTTACCGCCGGCCGGGGCAAGAGGACTCAAATGGCAATGACACCCGAGGAAATAGAGGCACCGAAGGAGCGACTTGCGCCGACGAGCAAGCGTGGCCAACCGGGTCTATTCCTCGCTGTCCTTCTTTCGCTTGCCATCCACGCGGTGATTATTTGGGTGATGTTCCCGCATGCACGCCCGTGGGGGCATTCGGGTGGCACGGGTTGGGCTGAGGAAATTGAAATCCGGTCTAGCCGCGAAGCGAGTTCCGGCATCGAAGGTGAAGAAGGCTCCACTCCCTCTGAGACCGCGCGTCCGCTGCAGCAATTCGATGTAGCGATTGTTTTTGCACCACCTCCCCCGCCCGAACCGGAAGAATTCTTGGCGGAGGAAACAGAAGAGGAACCCGAAGAAGAGCCTGAACCCACCGAGGAAGAATTAGCTGAGCTTGAAGAGGAAGAAGTGGAAGAGGACCCCACCGAGGAAGATGACCCCGAGGCGCTTCAGGCCATCCGCGAAACCGAAGCCGAGGTGCCTACCGACCTAGACGGTGAAAGCGTTGGCGAAGGCGGCCTGAGCGATCAGTTGGCTGGCTCGCCTTTAAGCAATGCCGAAAGAGGTCGAGGTTCGGGTAATGCGGATACGGGCCGCGAAGGAACATTTGTACCGGGCGGTCAACTTCGCGACTTGCTTGAAGGCTGGACCCTCATCGGCACGAACGGCTTTGCAGACGGATCGGTTGGCGCGGCGGGCGATAATCGCGGTGAGATCCCTTGGAACATTTATTATTCGCCAAACGGCCGTGTCGAGGCGCGCTTCCGGCGCTATGGCGCGCGGCAAGCCCACGGCCCTCGCGCCTATAATTGGTATTCAGAGGGCGGACGATGGACCGTCGAGGGCGATCAGCTGTGCCAACGGATTGAACATTGGGGCGGCGGAGGCCTAACTTGTTTTGAAGTTCATCGCGATGGCGACAACATCGCCATGTACTACGCCTACTGCAGGGGTGTTCATCGCTGTTGGGAAGGTCGGCTGGGCCCGCGCGGCGTTATGCGCTCAGGCCGTCACTTGCGTGATCGATCAGGCGACCAAGGTTAGATCGCGCCCGCTGCCTTGAGATCGGCAATGCGATCGCCGAGCCCCCAATCCTTCAAGATATCTTCCGTGTGCTGACCGGCTTTTGGGGCGGGTCCTTGAATCTCAGGTTTGGTGCGGGAAAAGCGCGGCGCCACATTGGGCTGCGCAACGCCGTCAATTTCTACAATTGTCTCGCGCGCTTTGTTGTGCGGATGCTCGCGCGCTTCATCGAGCGTGAGGACCGGCGCGAAACAGATGTCGGTGCCCTCCATAATGGCGCACCATTCATCGCGCGTTTTGGTCCCAAAGACTTTGGCGATCTTTTCTTTGAGATCCGGCCACTTGGTGTGATCCATCTGTGGGTCCCATTCGGCACTGTCGAGCCCCGCTTTCTCACGTAACAGGGCATAAAACTGCGGCTCGATGGAACCGATAGAAATCCAATTGCCATCCGAACACTCGTACGTGTCGTAAAAATGGGCGCCGCCATCGAGCATGTTGGTGCCGTGCTCGTCAGAGAACATGGCGCGCAGGCCGCTTGCATGAAACCCGAAGAACATTGCCATGAGAGATGCGGACCCGTCGGTCATGGCGGTGTCGACCACCTGCCCTTTGCCCGACCGCAGCGCCTCGACCATGCCGCAAGCGATACCGAAGGCGAGATAAAGCGCACCGCCGCCAAAATCGCCCACCAGATTGAGGGGCGGTACCGGCTTCTCGCCAGGTCGGCCAATGGAATGCAGTGCGCCGGTGAGTGAGATGTAATTTATGTCGTGCCCCGCAGCATGCGCGAGCGGTCCTGTCTGCCCCCACCCGGTCATGCGACCAAAAACAAGCTTCTCGTTCCGCGCGAGGCACACATCAGGGCCAAGCCCTAGGCGTTCCATGACGCCGGGGCGGAACCCTTCGAGAAGCGCGTCGGCTTGCTCAATCAGCGATAGTGCGGTCTCGACCCCTTCCGGTGTTTTGAGATTGAGCGCGATTGAGCGCCGCCCGCGCGCGGTGATGTCAAACTTGGACCCTCCGCTGGCGCCATATCGGTCAATGCGCACCACTTCCGCGCCCATGTCCGAAAGCAGCATGGCGCAGAACGGGCCGGGCCCGATCCCTGCAAATTCGATGATCTTCAATCCCGTGAGCGGTCCTGCCATGTGGTCCTCCGTGACCGGCTTTTGCCCCAATTGGCGCAGATGCTAAACTTCCCACCGAAGCGTCATGGAGACCTATCATGAAATCAAGCCTTACCTTGGGAAACATCCCTTTCCGCTCGGCCCTGTGCGGCGCACTCCTGTTTGGGCTTGCCGCCTGCGAGGAAGATACGATGAACGCACCCGGCTTTAAGGACGATGGCCTCACAGCAGGCGATGCGCGTCTTGTTTATAACGTGACCAGTATTGAGGTGGCGGTACTGGAAAGCTTGCCATTGCAAATTCACATTACTGCGGCCGGGCATACGCGCACTGGCGGGTGGAGCGATGTGCGGCTTGAATTGGACGAAGAAGCAAGCGAGGGCATTCGTCTGGTCTATCGTTTCGTGGCGGTGCCGCCATCGGGCATGGCGACGCAAGCGATTACACCTGTGCAAGGATCCGCAACATATGGGCCTTGGGTCGATCGCGCGGCTCGGCAAATCGAAGTGATTGCAGAAACCAACACGGAAATTCTGATGTTCCCCAGCGCTGATCAGGAATGACGCCTCCCAGTCGCTTTAATGCGGCACGCTATTGCCTTCGTGATGGCGAGCCGCGTGATCGCCAAAAGACCGCGATGATTGTGGTTCACGATGCGGCGTCGCCCGAAGGCGTTGAACGGTGGACCTATGCTGAGATTGATTTGGCGGTTCGCTCAATAGCTGCCGGGGTTACGAAAAAGAATTTGCCCCGCGGCTCTCGCATTATGATCCGCATGGGCAACACCTCTGAATATGCCCTGCTTTATTTCGGAATTTTGGCGGCGGGGTACATCGTGCTTCCTTCGTCGGCGCAGCTAACCGAACGCGAAGTCCTATTCCTTCTTGAAGACAGCGGTGCCTGCGCGCTTGCGGCTTCAAGTGACCTTGCTCTTTCTAAGTTGCCGCCCGGCGTAGATGTGTGGACGGAAGCGGACATCCGTTCATTCTTGAGCGAGACACCAATTGGCAGCTATTCAGACACCCTTGCCGAGGACCCCGCGTTTCTCGTTTACACATCAGGGACCAGCGGTGAGCCGAAAGGCGTTCTCCATGCGCATCGTTCTGTTTGGGGTCGCAGGCCGATGTATGAAGGCTGGTATGGCATTTCGGCCGAAGACCGCTTGTTGCACACTGGCGCGTTCAATTGGACTTATACCTTGGGCGTCGGGCTCACTGACCCATGGGCCAATGGCGCCACAGCGATCCTCTACAACGGCGAGAAAGATCCATCAGTTTGGCCAAAGCTGATCCAAGATCAACGAGCAACGATTATTGCAGGTATTCCAACGCTTTACCGGCAAATCCTCAAGCATTGCGATGTGGAGGCCTTTGACCTTTCGTCCTTGCGCCATGGCCTGACTGCGGGCGAAACCCTGCCTCTTGATGTGGCCGAGGAATGGACCGCACGCACGGGAACACCGCTCTATGAGGCGCTGGGGATGAGCGAATGCTCCACCTACATTTCGTCTTCGCCATCAGTTCCGGTTCGCCCGGGCAGCCCCGGAAAGCCCCAAGAAGGCCGCAGGATCGCAATCCTGCCGCGTGACCAGGGCACAGAGCCGTTGCCCCCCGGCGAGATCGGTCTCCTTGCCGTCCATCGCTCAGACCCGGGTCTCATGCTCAAATACTGGATGCGCCCTGAGGAAGACGCGGCTGTCACGCGTGGCGAATGGTTTGTGGGCGGCGATCTAGCGTCTATGGACGCAGACGGCTATCTCTGGTTTGAGGGCCGCAATGACGATGTAATGACTTCCATGGGCTATCGCGTCTCGCCCACTGAAGTCGAAGTTGCATTGGCAAGCCACCCTGATGTGGCAGAGGTTGCCGTGACCGAACTCCCTGCCCCGAACGGCGTCAAGCTGATCTCAGCTTTCGTTGTGCCACGTGAAGGGAGCGATCCTGACGCCGAATCGGTGCTGGCTCACGGAGCCAGAACCCTCGCTCCCTACAAGTTGCCGCGAGTGCTTTATTCAGTTGAGGCACTGCCGCGAACCGCCAATGGCAAGCTGCAGCGCAATAAACTCAAGGGCTTAGTAGAACGCCACGACAAATAATCCCCGTCGTTTTGTCGGGTCATGCGGGTGTTCATCCGTCACACTTTTCCCATCTGAAAGGCATAGCGCCGGGCGTAACCCCCAAAGGCGGGGATCCGGCATGACGACCCGAAGGGGGAAGAGTTCATGCGAAACACCAGATACCGCGGATTAGGCGGAGCCATTACCACCACCGTTTTGGCGGTGCTGCTCACGCTGCTTCTAATGATCCAGCTGCCAGCGTCGGCCCATGCGGACGAGAACCGTATAGGTTTCGACATAAACGTTGTGGCCGAGAACGGCGACGACATTTCGATCCTCGGCGCCGACGTCTTTGTGGAAGCGCGGGATGCTGGAGACATCTCAATAGCCGCAGGCGACGTCACCGTTGAAGGCTCAACGCGCGGCGAGGTTTCCATCGCGGGCGGCGATATTGAAATTCGCGGTACGATTGGAAACGACCTTTCCGTTGCCGGGGGTGACGTGACCATTGAGACTGATGTGGACGGCGAAGTGTCCCTAGCAGGCGGCGATGTGACGTTCATCGGCACGAGCGCTGGCGAAGCCAACATCGTTGGCGGGTCGGTAACGCTCGACGGCACTTTTGAACGTGATCTCAACGTGGCGGCAGAGCATTTCGAAATTGCCCCAGGATCCGTCATCAACGGCGATTTTGAGTTCAAAGGGCCAAACGAACCTGTGCTGCCGGACGGCCTGACAATCGCCGGCGCTTATACATATGAATATTCGGACCTCGATGCTTACTTTGAAGGTGACATCCCCGAAGTCTTGCTGCCGGTAATTGCGATTGCCGGCGTTGCGGGCGTGGCTGCGTTCTTCATGTTCATGCTGTTTGCAGGTCTTGTGGGTGCAGGTGCTCTATTGCTTCTGATGACGGGCGTCACTGCACGCACGATCGACGGCATTCGCCAGCGTCCGTTTTCGAGCATCGGCATGGGCGTTGTGGTGCTCGCCGGGCTCATGGCGATCGCGGTGTTGCTTTGCATCACGATCATCGGCCTGCCGCTCGCCTTCATGATTTTCTGGCTCTACCCGATCCTGATCCTCATGGGCTTTATCGTAGCGGTATTGGGCATTCCGTATCTTGTTTTGCGGCGCGATCCGCGCAAGACCGGAGCGGCGGCAAAGCTCGGGATCTTCTTTGTTTCTCTCTTGTTACTGCTCGTGCTTTTTTCCATCCCCGGCATCGGACAGTTACTTTTTGTCCTGTTCATGCTCATGGGCGTTGGTGCGTTTGGCGCGGCGGTGCTTGGGCGGCGGAACGCGCAGGCAGCTTAGCCGCACCTCGCGACCCCCGATCAAGGGCGGCTCCCCCGGGCCGCCCTTTTTCTATGTCTAGAGCGATTGTCCGTCATCCACCACAAGCAGCGTGCCCGTGATGAACCGCGACTTGGGCGAGGCAAGCAAAAGCAGTGCGCCGTCGAGATCTTTTTCTTCGCCCACTCGGCGTTTTGGATACTGTGCCAGATGTTTCTGCGCGGCGGGTGTATCCAGAAAGTGTTCGTTGATCTCAGTGACGATAAACCCTGGGCAAATGGCATTGACGTTCACATTGTAGCGGGCCCACTCACGCGCCAACTGCTTGGTCATCATGGCAACCGCCGCTTTGGACGTGCAGTAAGCAGTGAGCGCGGGTAGAGGCTCTGTGGCGGCAATAGAAGCGATGTTGACGATCTGCCCGCCCTCGCCGCGCTTGATCATACCCCGCGCCACCTCGCGCGCCATAAGAAAGACGCCGCGTACGTTGGTATTCATTGTGCGGTCGAAATCCTCGATGGACACATCGACGGCAAAGCCTTCGGTGCTAATCCCAGCATTGTTGACGAGAATGCCAATAGGTCCGAGTTGCGCTTCTACCTCTTTGACGCAATCGATGATGCTCTGTTCGTCAGTAACGTCGAGCGCAACAGCCGCAACGCTCGCACCTTCATTTTCGAACTCTGCCTTTAATTCCTGCAATCGATCGGCCCGTCGCCCGGTGATCGCCACCTTCGCGCCATTGGCCGCAAGCACCTGCGCAAATCGTTTGCCAAGACCCGAAGTCGTGCCAGTGACGAGTGCCACTTGGCCCGAGAGATCCGTTTTGAAATCTGTTTCCGTGCTCATGGCGTGTCCTTCAGGTCGTAGCGGTGTCCTTGGCCGCGATATCGGCAAGGTAATCCATTAATTGGCGCACAATGCGCAAGCGTTCATCGGGCTCATGACTGCCGCGCGAATATACCAGCCGATGGTCGGGACGCAGCTTAATCGGCGTGCGGCTGTTTGAGATGAACTCAATAAGCCCGCCTGGGTTGGGGAATGTGTCATCGCGGAAATTGAGGATGAGCCCTTTGGTCCCCGCATCAATGCGTTCAACATTTGCCGCGCGGCAAAGGCTCTTGATTGAGACGATCTCAAGAAGGTCCTCCACCTCTCGTGGCAAGGCGCCAAAGCGGTCGATGAGCTCAGCTTTGAATTCACCGATTTCCTCGGAACTTTCCAGTTCAGCCAAGCGCCGATAGAGCGCCAACCGCACATTGAGATCGGCCACATAGGCCTCGGGGATCAGCACGGCCGTGCCCACATTAATTTGCGGAGACCAGGCATCTGCCACGTCCACAGTAAGCTCACCAGATCGCAAGGAGGATACCGCCTCTTCCAGCATGGCCTGATAGAGCTCGATCCCAACCTCGCGCACCTGCCCCGATTGTTCTTCGCCGAGGAGATTTCCCGCCCCGCGAATATCGAGATCGTGGGATGCGAGTGTGAAACCTGCGCCGAGCGTGTCGAGCGATTGCAGGACCTCAAGCCGTTTGGTGGCGTTGTCGGTAATCTTCTGCCGCGGCGGGATTGTGAGGTAGGCATAGCCACGAACCTTGGAACGCCCGATGCGCCCGCGAATTTGATAGAGCTGCGCCAGGCCGAACATATCGGCACGGTGGACGATCAACGTATTCGCCGTGGGGATATCGAGCCCTGACTCAATAATTGAGGTTGAAAGCAGTACATCGTATTGGCGGTCATAAAAGGCAGTCATGATGTCTTCGAGCTCGGTCGCGGGCATCTGACCGTGAGCAACGGCGTATTTCACCTCGGGCACCATTTCATCGATGTATTCAGCCACTTCACGTAAATCAGAGATGCGGGGGCAAACGTAAAAGCTTTGCCCACCTCGGAAACGCTCGCGCAGCAACGCCTCTCGGACCACCACGGGGTCAAAGGGCGATACGAACGTCCGCACTGCAAGCCGGTCCACAGGCGGCGTCGCAATGAGCGAAAGCTCACGAATGCCGCTCATGGCCAGTTGCAGCGTGCGCGGGATTGGCGTGGCCGTAAGCGTGAGAACGTGAACTTGCGCTTTCAGTTCTTTGAGGCGTTCTTTGTGGCGCACCCCGAAGTGCTGTTCTTCATCTATAATCAGAAGACCCAGGTCTTTGATGCTGATTTTCTTAGATAAAAGGGCGTGAGTGCCGATCACGATATCGATCTCACCGCGCTCAAGCGCCTCACGCGTATCGGCTGCGTCTTTGGTGCTGACCATGCGGCTGAGCTGGCGAATTTTTACCGGCCAGCCTGCAAACCGGTCAGAGAACGTCGCGAAATGCTGGCGCGCCAACAATGTGGTCGGCACGACAATGGCTACTTGGCGCCCGGTCATGGCCATGGCAAAGGCGGCGCGGAGCGCGATTTCTGTCTTGCCAAAGCCCACATCCCCACATACCAGGCGATCCATGGGCCGCCCTCGCTCTAGATCGCTGAGGACATCATGGATGGCATCGAGCTGGTCTTCGGTCTCTTCGTAAGGAAAGCGTGCGCAAAACTCCTCAAAGGGACCGGTTTCAGGGTGAACTACGTCAGCATCTTTAAGCTCACGTTCCGCGGCCACCTTGATGAGCCGTTCCGCCATATCGCGGATGCGTTCTTTGAGCTTGGCCTTACGCGCCTGCCAGCCCGACCCGCCAAGGCGATCAAGCTGTGCGCCTGCTTCTTCCGACCCGTATCGCGACAGGAGCTCGATGTTCTCCACCGGCAGGTAGAGCTTATCGCCGCCGTGATACTGGATCTCCAGACAATCGTGAGGAGCGCCAGCAACATCGAGGGTCTTGAGCCCCTCGTAACGCCCGATGCCATGATCCACATGCACCACCAAGTCGCCATTCGTGAGGCTTGTGGCCTCCGTGAGGAAGTTGTGGGCGCGGCGCGTCTTGTGGCGTTGGCGGACAAGCCGATCGCCAAGGATGTCTTGCTCGGCGATAACCGCAAGGCCTTCGCCTTCGAAGCCATGTTCCAGAGGCAAGATTGCGAAGGCGGTCGCCGATGTTGGGAGAGCGGTTGCCTCGTCGAACCGGCTCACCTCTACCGGCGTTAAGAGCCCGTGATCCGAGAGCATGGATATCATGCGGTCCCGCGTGCCTTCGCTCCAGCACGCGATCAGGACGTGACTACCTGCTTTTTGCAGAGCTTCAATGTGATCCACCACGGCTTCGAAGACATTAACGCCTTCGCGTTTGCGCTCTGGTGCAAACTCGCGAGAACGCTTGGCGCCTTCATCTACAATCCGCGGTGCGTCGGGGGGCTTAAATGGTGAGAACGACCGGATGAAATAGCCGCTCAGTGCGTCCCGCCACTCTTCGTCGAGAAGGTAAAGCGCGTTTGGCGGTAGCGGCTTGTAGCTTGGTGCTGCAAAGGCGCTTGCCTTGCCATCGTCAACTTCCTGCCGGGCGCCATAGTAATCGGAAATCATCTCGATCCGATCCCCACGCGCCTCGTCAACGAGATGATCAAAACTGACACCTGCATCGGGGAGATAGCTGAACAGAGTTTCGAGGCGTTCGTGAAACAAGGGCAACCAATGTTCCATGCCCTGATATTTTCGGCCGGCGCTGACTGACTCATAGAGCGGATCGTCGTCCGTAACCGCACCAAAAGCCTTCACATAACCCTGGCGAAACCGATGTACGGCGCTTTCATCGAGAATGATCTCGTTCGCGGGAACCAGCGAAACATGATCGCGCTGGCCTGTAGTGCGCTGGGAACCCGGATCAAACGTGCGCACGCTGTCGAGCATGTCGCCAAAAAGATCGAGCCTCAACGGCTCATCCGATCCCGGTGCGAACAGATCGATGATCCCGCCCCGAACAGCGAAATCACCCGGCTCACGCACAGTGCTCGCGCGGGCATAGCCGTTGTGATCGAGGAACGATGTGAGCACCTCAAGATCGATCGTGTTGCCCACATGGGCCGCGTAAGAATTTTTCGAAACCTGATCTCTAGGCGGCACTCTTTGGACGGCAGCGTTGATGGTGGTGAGCACAATGATTGCGCCGTCACCCTCTTGATGTGCAAGCGTACTCAGTACTGCCATCCGGCTTGCGAGCACCTCTGCGCGCGGCGAGACGCGATCATATGGAAGACAATCCCAGGCGGGCAATTTGAGCACCGGAATATCGGGCGCGAAGAAGGCCAGCGCCTCGGCAATGGATTCCATGCGCGCTTCGTCCCGCGCCACATGAATATGCGCGCGGGCGCCTTCGCGTGCGAGGCGCGCAAGCACAAGAGCGTCGAAGCCTTCAGGCACCCCGGCGTGGGTGACGGTGCCAGCTGTAGTGGTTAAGCGATCGGTCACGCGGATGATCAGGCCTTACTCGGTTACGGGCCGGTCGGAATAGCCGAATTGGCGCAGCCGATCCAGCATCGGATTATCAAATTCAGCGGGTGGCGTGTCGCTGCCGGTAATCCAGGCGTAAAGCTGCTGATCGGGCACGGTGAGAAGCGCCTCAAAGGCTTCGAGCTCAGCCTCCCCCATGCCAGGCACCTCGGCATCGGCAAAGCCGCCCAGGATCACGTCGGCCTCCTTAAAGCCTCGGTGGTGGGCGCGGAACAGTGCTTTTTTTGCCCGCGTGCTGAGGTCCATGACGACTTCCCCTGCTTGTTTGGTCTAAGATAGTGCCTGCGATCTTCGCCTGCCAGCAACCCCCGCAAATCGAGCCAAATGCGCCCTGAAGTTCTCTTCCCGCTCTATGCACCTCTCAACAGCCTTACGGGCGTGGGACCAAAGCTGGCCGGGCTCATTGCCAAGGTCGCGGACGGTGAGCACGTGGTGGATCTCATCTGGGTCCTTCCCACAGGGCTGATCGACCGCCGGTCGCGCCCACAGATCGCTCACGCAAAGCCAAGTGAGATCGCAACGATCAAAGTGCAAGTGGATGATCACATGCCACCACGCACCAAACGGCTTCCCTACAAGGTGCGCGTCTCAGACGAGACAGGCGGCATGGCGCTTGTTTTCTTCCATGGCCACGAAGATTACTTGAGAAAAGTTTTACCCGAAGGTGAGACGCGTTACGTCTCCGGCGTGCTCGAGGATTATCAGGGCGTTCTGCAAATGACCCATCCCGATCACATCCTCACCGAAGACGAGCTTGGCGATCTGCCTCTTGTGGAACCGGTCTATCCATTGACCGCGGGGCTAACTTCAAAAGTTATGTTGAAAGCCGTGCGCGGGGGCGTCGCATTAGCACCGGAAATCGAAGAATGGCTTGACCCCGCGTTCGCCGAACGTCACGGCTGGGTTTCATGGCGAACTGCTATCTACGCCGCCCATGGACCAAGTGAGAACGAAGATCTTTTGAATACCAGCCCTGTGCGACAGCGCCTTGCGTATGACGAGCTGCTGGCGAACCAACTAGCGCTCGCCATGATGCGCGCACATATGCGCCGCGAGACAGGCCGCGCTCTCAAGGGTACGGGCGAGATCAAGGAAAAGATCCGGACCGCGCTCCCCTACACTCTCACTGGGTCACAAGAGACGTCGCTGGCGGAAATCGAGCGCGACCTTGAAGACGATGAGCGGATGCTGCGTTTGCTCCAAGGCGATGTGGGTTCAGGGAAGACCATTGTCGCGCTGCTCGCCATGGCCCACGCCGTGGAGGCCGGTGCGCAGGCGGCGTTAATGGCGCCTACCGAAATCCTCGCTCGTCAACACTTCGCAACGATCCAGCCGTTGGCCAAAGCTGCGGGCCTACGCGCGGTGTGTCTCACCGGCCGAGACAAAGGCGCGGGCCGTAACGCAATTCTCGAAAGCCTGAAGCGAGGCACTCTCGATATCGTTGTGGGGACCCACGCGCTATTTCAAGAAGATGTTGAATTCAAGGACCTGGGCTTTGCAGTGATCGATGAACAACATCGTTTTGGCGTGCATCAGCGGCTCGCACTTGGAGGCAAAGGCCAAGGCGTTGATGTGCTGGTTATGACGGCAACGCCCATTCCTCGTACGCTGACGCTCACGGCTTATGGGGATATGGATGTGAGCCGGCTTACGGAAAAACCCGCTGGGCGCAAACCCGTGGCAACCGCCGCGCTTGCCCTCAACCGGCTGGACGAAGTGGTTGAGGCCGTGCGCCGCGATATTTCAAAAGGCGGTCAGGTCTATTGGGTATGCCCACTGGTTGAAGACTCTGAGCTTATTGATGCCGCCGCCGCCGAAGAACGCTACGCACATCTATCGTCCCTATTTGGCAATGCCGTCGGCCTGGTTCACGGGCGCATGAGGGGGCCGGACAAAGACAAGGTCATGGCCGACTTCAAGAGCGGCCAGATCAAGGTGCTGGTCGCGACCACTGTCATTGAGGTGGGCGTTGATGTGCCCCAAGCCAATGTGATGGTGATTGAGCACGCAGAGCGCTTTGGCCTTGCCCAGCTCCATCAATTGCGCGGGCGCATCGGGCGAGGTACGGACCCGGGCAATTGTCTTCTGCTTTATCAGGCGCCGCTTGGTGAAACAGCAAAAGCGCGGATCAAGATCTTGCGCGATACTGACGATGGCTTTGTGATCGCTGAGGAAGATTTACGCCTTCGCGGCGCGGGCGAACTTTTAGGCACCCGTCAGAGCGGCTTGCCAGTTTTCAGGATTGCCGATGTTGAAGTGCACGGCGAATTGCTTCAGGCAGCACGTGATGACGCCGCTCTCATCCTCAATAAAGATCCAGAGCTTAAAACAACACGCGGTCAGGCGCTGCGCACGTTGCTATATCTTTTCGGAAGAGATGAGGCGGTGCGTTATCTGAAGTCCGGTTAAGCGGCTTCGTCAGGTTTGTCGGAGCTTGGCTTTGATACCTCGGGCGCCGGTTCGGGCAACGGCGGCTCAGGTGCCACCGGGATCGCCTTGCATGGGTTCTGTAATCCGCCGCTAAAATCGGGCACCACTAGGCCGCCAGAGATTACAAGCTTTGCGCCTTCTTCGACCGACATTTCCAAAATGACGATGTCCTTGCGTGGCACAAACAGAAGAAACCCGGATGTGGGGTTTGGTGTGGTGGGTAAAAACACCGAAACCATTTCTTCTTTGGTGTGATGGATAATCTCGCCGCGGGTTCGTGCTGCGATGAAAACGATCGCCCAAAGGCCGGGGCGCGGATATTGAATAAGGCCCACTTGTTGAAACGAACGCTCGCTTTGGCTCACTACCGTTTCGAAGATTTGCCGCAATGCGCCGTAGACCGTGCGAACCACCGGAAGGCGGTCGATCAGCCGGCCCATGTAGCCCACCAGGGCATGGCCGAACAAGTTGGCGGTCAGTGCACCCAGAAGCGTAATCGCCAGCACAACAATGATGAGACCAAGACCGGGGATCGAAAACGGCAGATACGTTTCAGGGTTGTAACGCTCGGGCAGCATGGTGCCCACAACGCCGTCGGCGAAGTTGATGAGCGCGACCGCGAGATAAGCCGTAATCCCCAGAGGCGCGGCGACCACGAGGCCCGTAAGGAAGCTCGCGCGAACATCCCACCAGCGATGGCGCCGCCGGCTCAGAAAGCCGCTGCCTTCGCTCTCGTCACTCTTGTCTTCAGTTTCGTCGTTCATATCTCTCGTTGGGCAATTTCTGTCTTTGGCTCTTGGCCCACCTTATGCCCCGTTCTATGACAGGATTGCGAGGCAAATTTGTTACTAAATTTTGACCCTAGGGGCCCAAGACGGCGAAATGGCGGCAAATACGTTCAAAGCAGCGTTGGAAGCCCTGGCAGAGCAGATTTGCGGACCTGGGGCGGTCATTGAAGGCCTGAACCGGCTTTCAGGCGGCGCGAGCCAGGAAACCTGGTCTTTCGACGTGGTGGCCTCGAACGGTCTTAGGCCGCTCATCCTCCGACGGGCACCGGGAGGCGGGCGTGAGGGTCGCACGGGTACCGCCATCCCCCTTGCTACTGAAGCCGCACTAATCCGCCTCGCCGCCACGGCCGAAGTGAAAGTCCCTCCGATTATCCATGTTCTGAACGATGCTGAGGGATTGGGTGAGGGCTACCTCATGTCGCGCATCGAGGGCGAGACCATTGCAAGAAAGATCCTGCGGGACGATGTCTATGCGACAGCGCGCGGGCGCCTTGCCTTTGAATGTGGTGAAGCACTCGCAAACATCCACAAGATTGATGCGGAAGATGTCAGTGGGCTGCAGGTGATGGGACTGTCTCCTCAGTTACAAACCTACTTTGATCTTTATGACGGCCTTGGTGAACCGCATCCGGTTTTCGAACTCGCCTTCCGGTGGCTTGACGATAACAAGCTTGAAGAAGTTGAACCCAAGCTGGTTCATGGAGATTTTCGAAATGGCAATCTGATTGTTGGGGAGGATGGATTGCGCGCGGTCCTTGATTGGGAACTCGCCCATCTGGGTGATCCGGCTGAAGACCTTGGTTGGATTTGCGTCAACTCCTGGCGCTTTGGTGAAAGCCATAATCGCGTGGGCGGCTTTGGAACGCTTAATGACTTGCTTGCCGGGTACACCGCTGCGGGAGGCGCCGATGTCACACCCGAACAAGTTCAATACTGGGAAGTGTTTGGAACGCTCAAGTGGGGCATCATGTGCATGTTGATGGTGTCAGCATTTAGATCAGGCATTGATCGTTCCATCGAACGCGCGGCCATAGGGCGGCGGGCATCGGAAACCGAAATTGATCTTATGAACTTGCTCGCGAGAGATGCCTAATATGCAGGATGCCCCAACCGCAGAAGAGCTTCTGGATGCCGTACGCGTATTCATAGATGAAAACGCCGCATCGGAATTAACGGGGCACGCGGCGTTTCACGCGCGCGTCGCCGCAAATGCGCTGTCTATCGTTGAACGCGAGTTGGACCTGGGCCCCCGTTCTCACGCCGAAGAACACGAGCGCCTGATCAAATTGCTCGGCCATGATGGTGATTTAGTTGAGCTCAATACTGAGCTTGCTCAGAAGATACGCACCGGGGAAATGACGTTGGACACAAAGGGCCTGCGCGATCATCTGTGGCAGACGACGCTCGATAAAGTCGCGATCGATCAGCCTAAGTATTCCGGGTACCGGGCCGCATTGGCACGGCGCTAGACCTAACGGCGACGTTTGCGGCGTTTCCGCCGCATCATAACGAGCAGCAACAAAACAACGACGACCGCGATCCCGATCACAAGCTCGGGCTGCTCGGGAAACAACCCGATCACGCGCGCGGGTAGCTCGACTAACAGAAATGCGAAAAAGCCGAGAACTGTTTCCATAATGCCCCTCCCCCAAGAAGCCTAACTAACCGGCTGACCTTACCATCCGGCGACGGGCCGCGACTAGGAAAAGAATTGCGGCGGCTTCAAGCGCCGGCCACACCGGCTGCATCCAGCTATCACCATTGATTGGCCACGGGCTAACGAGGCCGATGAGCGTAAATGCTGTTGCGCCGGCAAATATTGCAGGCACAACTCCATGAAGGACCCAGATTGTAAGCGCCGCAGCAATGTCCGGTCGTCGTGCGCGTTTGGCCGCGTTGAACCAGAGCACAATTCCAATGTCTCGGATCATGAAGGCAAAAATTGCAAGCACCGTGGGGCGAAGATCTATCTCGCCATCGCTTACGAGGTTTGAGAACACCCAGTCGTCAGCGATCCCTTCCAAGATATAAATCGAAACCGGATCCAACATGGTCATAAGGACGACCGCCGCAAACAAGGCCGCAATACTTGCGTATCCCCAACTTGGGAGGTTCCAAAGAGCTTGGGCAAATCGTCCACTTTTGAACTGGTCACGGATTTGTCTGAGTTGAACCCAATTTTTTGGCGCCACAAGGATCGCGATATATGCAAGCAAAAGCGCTACCCAAAATGCAATTGCCCATCGCGCCGATGCAAGAATACTATCAGAGATACTGTTGACGCTGGCAACGCCGCCCGCTGCCTTTGAGGCGGCACCGACGGAACCAGACAGCTCATCAAGAATTCCTAAGAAGTCTGCCTGTCCGGCGTAATACGCCATCGCAAAAACGATGAAACCAATCCAAACAAACGGGCCCGTTGGGATTTGGAGTTCGTGGCGCATCAGCGTCCAGTTACCGACTATGGCCCAGGCCGCAAAGACAAGCAGGCTTGCAACCATGAACGTTGGGAGTGCCATTTCGATTTGATACCAAGTGAATTGGACATTGAGCGGCCAATCTTGCGTCCCAATCCACACCGACCAGACCCACGCCGCCGCACCAACGCCGGCGGCCATTGCGAAGAACGAAGCAAGCCGCGACGAAGCCGCATCCCTGCGCACCGCAAGCATGCTGACAAAGAAAGCCGTCGCATGGGCGAACACACCCATACCAACACGGAATAAGATTTCTCTGGGCACGTCGGCGCTGTCACCCGTCGCTGCGGTGTACATGATAATGGGCACGAGGCAGATCGCGCCGCCGTACCAGATAAAGGCCGTGCCGCCGATTAGCTTGCCCGCGACCATGGACCAAGAGCTGATCGCCGACATGCGTTGAAAGTCCCATGTGCGATCGCGAATTTCTCCCGTGACAAGACGCGCGGAGATCCACGTGCCCCAGATCACGACAATGAAGAAGAAGAGCGAGCGCGCCACCGCCGCAACAGCCGCAAGCTGGCCTTGCGCTTCAGTGCCAAAGCCCCAAGTGGTCCATACCGCGGCGAAGATAAGCCCGATGATGGCAGGCATCATCAAAAGGCGCATGGGGCTCAATTCGAGCCAAAGGTTTCTTTGAAGTTCGGGGTTCATGAGCGGTCTCCCCGGCTTACTTCTTCAAAATAAGCATCGGCGAGCGAACGCTTGGTCTCGCTCACACCTACCACTTCAAAGCCTGCACCAACCAAATCCTTGAGTAGTTTGGCGCGTGCGGAGGCGTCCCCATCGAGGGACACCATCGCCCGCGTGCTATCGGATTGGTGCAATGTGATACCCGATTGTTTTTCGAGCCATTGCGTAAGGCCATCGTTCGGCGTTGCGAGTTCGATTGTATAGACCGTCGCGCCAGCGCCTTCTTCGACACTGCGTTGGCTCTTAATCCGGCCGTTCTCCATAATGATCATCTCGGTCGAATAATCTTCGAGCTCGGCCAGAATATGAGATGAAACAATCTGCGTGATGCCTTGGCTTTGTAATTCGCGAAGCAGGCCTGAGAGGTCACGCCGCGCATCCGGGTCGAGCCCGGAAGCTGGCTCATCAAGCAAGAGCACTTTTGGTTCATGGGCGATGGCCTGACCAATGGCGAGGCGCTGGCGCATACCGCGGCTCAATTGTTTTGACAGTTTTGTTTGGTGCTCGCGCAGATCAATGCGGTCAAGCGTTTTCTCAACAGCACGATCCACGGCCTTACCGCGAAGGCCGTTTGCCATAGCAGCATATGTGAGACACTGGGTTACGGTGAGATCGTCATAGAGCCCGAAAAAGTCCTGAAGAAAGCCGAGCTTTTTATGAACTGCGCGAGGGTGCTCACGCACGTCCACGCCATCGACGATAGCGGTTCCAGAATACGGCCGCTCAAGCGCAGCAATGTTTCTCAATAGCGTCGTCTTCCCCGCCCCATTCGGGCCGACCAGGGCCGCGATGACGCCCTCACCCACCGTGAACGAGACGTGGTCGAGCGCTCGGGCGGTCGGATATTCAAAGGACAGGTCTTTGACTTCAATCATCAGCAACGTCCCAATCGATTCACCGTTAGCCGACCCTAACCAGATGACCCAATTGTGGCCAACAAAAGAGCCCCGGGATTTTGCGATCCCGGGGCCGGTAATTCTTGGGGAATGTGTGTCTAGAGCTTAGAGACCGAAACGAACGCCCACACCCACCGTGTGACCGGTATATTCGGCCGTGATGCCGCTGCTCGAGATTTCTTCTGCTTGTTGATAGCGGTATTCAAGGAAAAGGATCGCATCTTCGGAGGCTTCCCGTGTAAATCCCGCCATGAACTGATAGCCCAGAGCCCAGTCATCTACCGAGCCGCCTGGTGTATCGATGTTGACGTTGATACTCCCGACGCCGCCACCGATGTAGCCGCCATTGCGGCCTTCCATGGTGAAGTCGAAGATGAGGTTCGCCATTACGCTGGTCGCATCAACACTGGCGCTGATACCTTCAAAGTCCCGCGAATTGTACGCGAGTTCGCCTTCCACAGAGATGCCTTGCGCAAAAGCATAACCCGCGGCACCGCCAATGAAGTAGCCGCCATTTGTCCCGGTATCCATACCGGCGACTTCCACGTCGGTACCAATGGTGTAGCCCGCGGTACCTTCGATATAAAACTGTTCGTTGATTGGGCCGCCCGGATCCGCAATGGCCGGAACGGCAAGGGCCAGAGTCAATGCTCCGGCAATAGCTGCTATACGCATAGCACCCCCCATAAATTTCCCACACGCCCGAGCATTGCATGGGCTCCGCACCAGAGTCATGGCTTTCCGCCATGAATCAGGGGCTTAACTACGAAAATTGATGTGAAGGTTGCGCAGACGCAACAATCATCTTGGTTTTCGGCAAAAATCTGGAATCATAGAAAACACAAGTATTCTAGTGGCCTACGCTCCAGCTTCCCCGATTATCGCCACGGAGCACACGTTCTGAGAGGGTGAGCCGCCCAAATTATGCGTAAGGCCAATTGAAGGGTCCTTGAGCTGGCGCTCACCTGCCCGGTCTTGCAGTTGGAGATACATCTCGTAGAGCATTCTGAGGCCGGAAGCGCCTATGGGGTGGCCAAAGCATTTGAGCCCGCCGTCGATCTGGCATGGCACCCCGCCGTCGGAATCGTAGAAACCATCAAGCACATCTCGCCATGAGTTTCCTTCGTCCGAGATAAAGAGATCTTCCATGGTCACCATCTCGGTGATTGAGAAACAATCATGCACTTCCATCATGGAGACTTGCTCGCGTGGCTTGGTAATGCCCGCTTCGTCATAGGCGCGTTTGGCGGCAATGCGCGCGGTGTGAAAATAAGTCCCGTCCCAGGAATTGTGCTGACTTTCAAGGCCGTTCGATAATGAAAGCTGAAGGGCTTTGACCGTGATAAGTTTTGCGTCATTGCCCTTCATCGAACGAGCAATCTCAGGCGTCGTCACAATGGCACAGGCCGCGCCGTCCGAGACACCGCAGCAATCGAAGAGACCAAGCGGCTCGGCAATAATCGGTGCATTGAGGACCTGTTCTTCGGTGACTTCTTTGCGCAAGTGGGCCTTGGGATTTTTGGCACCATTGGCGTGGCTCTTAACCGAAACATGTCCAATGGCTTTTTTGAGCGTATCCTTGTCCACCCCGTGCTTCGCGCGGTAGGCGGACGCCAGCTGCGCAAATGATCCGGGGGCGGACATATTCGCTCCCCATTGCGGCATAAGTGTACCCGGCTGGTTGGTGGGGAGACCGCCGTATCCTGTGTCCTTGAGTTTCTCAACACCCAGCGCGAGGGCGATATCACATGCACCGGCGGCAACCGCGTA
>Ga0209578_10001458_pt1 | contig 21958 bp, 18 predicted proteins | sample tdAd472_FD_187127 | JGI IMG/M metagenome (GOLD analysis project Ga0209578, IMG submission 187127) | Marine sediment microbial communities from the Atlantic coast under amendment with organic carbon and nitrate - tdAd47.2 (SPAdes)... | ecosystem: Environmental > Aquatic > Marine > Coastal >...
AACAGCGTGATCAGATCGATCCCGCTCTTCCCGGCCTTGACGCCGTTCCAGAGCGTATCGGCGCCGATCCCGAGGGGGCTGACTGCCCCTACACCGGTAATCACTACCCTGCGCCTCATGCGAGCCCTTCCTGCCAGGCGGCCCTGAGGGCGCTAGGAGCCTTGCTTGTTCTCGATGTAGGAGATTGCCTCTCCTACGGTGCGAATCTTCTCTGCGTCCTCGTCCGGGATGCTGATGTCGAACTCCTCCTCGAGCTCCATGACGAGCTCGACGGTGTCGAGGCTGTCAGCGCCCAGGTCGTTGATGAAGGAGGTCTCGGGGTTCACCTTGTCACGCGGGACGCCCAGCTGATCGCAGACGATATCCGTAACCCTGTCCGCTACCGAAGCCACGTTCCCCTCCTAAGGGGTGAAGAGCCATGAAAGTGGGGTCTAAGAGAGGGGCGGATTCTATAGTCCTAACCCCGTAGTTCCAACCCCATGTGAATTACATCGCCAATCCGCCATCGATCCGGAGGACTTCCCCGGTGATGTAGGCCGCCTGATCGCTCGCGAGGAACACCGCCGCGTGAGCGATCTCGCGCCCTGTGGCCATCCGCCCGAGGGGGATCCCCGCCAGCACCTGGGCCTGCTGGTCCTCGGTGAGGGCCGCGGTCATGTCGGTCTCGATGAAGCCCGGGGCGATCACGTTGACGGTCACCCCGCGGCTGGCCAGCTCCTTGGCCACGCTCTTGGAGAACCCGATCAGGCCCGCTTTGCTCGCCGCGTAGCTCGACTGGCCCGGATTTCCGGTCAGCCCGACCACGCTCGAAATGTTGATCACCCGCCCGGCCTTGGACTTCATCAGGTAGCGCGCGGCTGCCTTGGTCACCTGGAACGCGCCGCCGAGGTTGATCTTCAGCACGCGGTCCCAGTCTTCGTCCTTGTGGCGCAGGAGCAGCTGGTCGGCGGTGATCCCGGCGTTGTTGACCACGATGTCGAGCCCGCCGAGCTCCTTCTTGGCCTGGTCCACCGCGCCCTTGATCGCGGCGCCGTCCGCGAGGTCGACCTTGAGGGGGAGCGCCCTGCGCCCCATGCCCTGGACCTCCTCGGCCGCCGAGGCCAGCAGGGCCTCGTTGGTGGCCAGCAGGGCCACGTCGGCGCCCTCCTCGGCGAAGGCCAGCGCGATCGCGCGCCCGATCCCGCGGGAGGCGCCGGTGACCAGCGCGACCTTGCCCTCCAGGCGGCCAGCCACCTAGCGGGCCTCCTGGCTGAGCGCCTCAGCCGCAGCCTTGACCTGATCGACGGTGGCGACCGGGAGGCAGGTCTTCTTCTTGTCCACGCGGCGCACGAGGCCCTTGAGCACGCCGCCCGGGCCGAACTCGAAGCAGCGCTCGACGCCCTGCTCGAACATCAGCCCCAGGGACTCCCGGAAGCGCACGGTCGAGCTGATCTGCTGCACGAGGGCGGCGCGGATCGCGTCGGCGTCGGCGGGGTGCGGCTGGGCGTTGACGTTCGCGATCACGGGGACGCCAGGCGCCACCAGCGCCGCGGCGGCCAGGTCGCCGGCCAGCTTCTCGCCGGCGGGGGCCATCAGCAGCGAGTGGTAGGCGCCGGCCACGTTGAGCGGCACCGCGCGGCGAGCGCCGATCTCCTTGGCCTTCTCGGCGGCGGCCTCGAGGGCCGCCTTGGCGCCCGAGAGCACCACCTGGCCGGGGGCGTTGTCGTTGGCGATCCCCACCACGCCGAGGGGGCTGCCGGCCTCGATCGCGGGCCCGAGGGCGTCGACGTCGAGCCCCAGGAGGCTGACCATGCCGCTGGGCTCGGCCTCGCAGCAGGCCTGCATGTATTGCCCGCGGGCGATCACCAGCCGCAGCGTGTCTTCCAGCGAGAGCGCGCCGGCGAAGCACAGCGCCGAGTATTCGCCCAGCGAGAGCCCGGCCGCGCTGGCCACCGGGGGCAGCTCGCCGCCGAGCTCGGTCTTGAGCGCCTCGAGGGCGGCCAGCGAGTGGACGACGATCGCGGGCTGGCTGACGTCGGTGCGCCGCAGCTCTTCTTCGGGGCCGTTGAACGAAATGCTCTTGAGGTCGAAGGGGACCGCGGCGTTGGCCTTGTCGTAGAGCGCCTCGACCGAGGGGTAGGCCTCGCAGAGGTCCTTGCCCATGCCCACGGTCTGGGCGCCCTGGCCGGCGAACAGGAATGCGAGATCGGAAGCCATGTCTACCACCTGAGGAGGATTCCGGCCCAGCTGAGGCCGGCGCCGAAGGCGATCATGAGGACCAGGTCACCGGCGTCGATCTTGCCCGCGCGCACGGCTTCGTCGAGCGCGATCGGGACCGAGGCACCGGAGGTGTTGCCCACGCGGTCGATGTTCACCGCGCAGCGGTCGAGGGAGATCTTGCAGCGGCTGGCCGCGGCCTCGAGGATCCGCTGGTTCACCTGGTGCGGGACGACGATCTTGAGCTGGTCGGTCGTGATCCCCGCGTCCTCGCAGGTGCCCGTGATCAAGCCGGCGAAGGTCCGCACCGCGAAGCGGAAGGTCTCGCGGCCCTTCATCTTGATGTACTGGTCGCGGCGCTCGAGGACCTCGGGGGTGATCGGCATCCGCGAGCCGCCGCCCGGGATCACGAGGGTCGAGTCGTCCCCGCGCATGCCCATCCGCACGGCGAGCACGTCGCTCTCGCCGGAGGGCTGGAGCAGGGCCGCCCCGGAGCCGTCCGCGAAGATCACCGCGGTCTGACGGTCCTGCATGTCCATGTAGGTCGTCATGCGCTCGCTGGAGATCAGGAGCACGTTCTTGAACAGCCCGGAGCGCACGTAGCTCGTGGCGCAGGTCAGCCCCGTCACGAAGCCGGTGCAGGCCGTGTTGAGGTCGAACCCGCCCGCGTTCTCCAACTCCAGCCCCCGCGCGATCAGCGCCGCGGTCGAGGGAATGATGTGGTCGGGGGTCATGGTGCAGCAGATCACCAGGTCGACGTCTGCCGGGGCGACGCCGGCGGCCTCGATGGCCTGGCGCCCGGCCTCGATCCCCATGTCGCTCGCGGCCTCGTCGTCGGCGGCGAAGTGGCGCTCGCTGATCCCGGTGCGGGAGCGAATCCACTCGTCGCTCGTGTCGAGGGTCTTGCTCAGGTCGTCGTTGGTGACCACCCGCTTGGGGAGGTAGGACCCGGTCCCCGCGATCCGCACACCCAGCAACTGGCTCACGTCTCCTCCTTCGCGCGCAGGCGCCCGCGAAACCCGACCACCGACGGTCGTAAGCGGCGGATTATACGGACCTAACGGCCGAGGGAAAGGACGGAGCGGTCGGTTAAACGTCAAGGGTGGGTTACGTAAACGCCTGTGGGACGCAGGGACCGATTCCCCGAATTCGAGGCGTTTGCGCTCTGGCCGGCGGCTTGCAGGGTGCTCTGTTGGAGGACCCATGAGACACCGAATCGCCTTGCTCTCCCTGCTGCTGACCACGTCGCTCCTCGCTCAGGATCAGGGGCGGGCCAATCCTCAGACTCAGGAACGCTGGCGGGGGCGCGTCGTGTTCCTCATCGACGCCAGCAGCAGCATGAAGCTCGGCGACCGCTTCGCCGAGGCCCAGGAGCTGGTGATCGAGCTGCAGGCCAAGCTGCACCCCTCCTCCCGCTTCGACCTGGTCCTGTTCCACACCACCAACCAGGAGCTCTACGAGGCCTGCAAGACCGCGACCCCCAAGCGGATCGAGCGCTCCCAGGAGTGGCTGCAGGAGGCCAGCCCCAGCCCGACCACCTCCTCGCCGATCGCCGAGGCGATCAAGCACGCCCTGCGCCGCAGGCCCGACAAGATCGTGCTGATCAGCGACGGCGTGGTCACGCCGGGGCTGCGCCGGGGCGAGCTGAGCAAGCTGGAGAAGCTCGTGCGCAAGGCGAAGGGCAAGACCCACATCGACTGCTACGCCGTGCAGAGCGGGAGCTACGCCCCGGCGCCCGAGGTCGAGGACCTGGCCGCCGGGCTGACCTTCCTCCAGACCCTGGCCAGCTGGAGCGAGGGCAGCTTCGCGGTGACCTCGGCGCCGAGCCCGGCGCCGCAGCTGCCGGTCGCCAAGGCCGAGCCCCCAACGGTCAGGTTGCTGCAGTTCCGCGACGACCGCGCGCTGCCTCCCCAGGTGCCCATGGGCCAGATCTTCCGCGTGCGGATCGACGACCCGAGCCTGGCGGACATGGGCTGGGTCGAGGTCCCCGAATACGGGTCTCCGGTGTCGTTGGTGGTCTCGGTGGTCGACCCCGCGTCGGGGATCGAGATCGACCGCAGCCCGGTGATCGGACTCCGCCAGGAGGGCGGCTGCCTGACCGCCGCGCGGGCGGTGGAGCTGTTCCCGGCCTCGCGGGAGCTGCCCAAGGGCGCCCGGCGCGCCCTGCCCCTCCGCGCTCGCCCCGGCGACCTCGTGATCGCGAACTACGCCCGCGGCCAGGAGCGCGCCAAGGCGCAGGCCTGGATCGAGAAGGAGGAGGGCGTGATCGTCGTCGGCGGCATCGTGGCGCGCTGCACCTGCTGCAGCGGAGGCGGGAGCTTCGCCCCGCCCCCCGCGCGTCCAGTGACCCCCGCGCGTCCGGTGACCCCCGCGCCGGCCCAGCCGGGGCGTCCCCTGCCCCCCGGCGTGGGGCAGAAGCCGACCTACACCGACGGCCAGGGCTCCAAGGCGCCCCCCGGAGTGCGGCAGAAGCCGACTTACACCGACGGGACCGACGGCCGCAAGGTTCCGCCCGGCTACTCCCGGGAGGGCAAGTACACGGGCTTCAGCGACGGGCGCGGCTACCAGGGGCCCGGGCGCTACACCACGCCCCAGAGCGGCTCGGGCTATGTCCCGCCCAAGCCGACCTACGGCCAGCCGCAGACCGGCTCGGCGGGCGCGCGCCCACAGACCGGCTCGACGCCCCAGCCCGCGACGCCGGCGCCGCCGCCTCGCCCCGTGACCGGCGGCGGCTGCAGCTGCCCCCGCTGCCACTGAGCAGACGCTAGACGGATTCGCCCGGAATCGTCTCGGCCAGGGCCTGCGACCACGGCGCGCGCGCGGCGAGGGCCTCGCTGGCCGTCCAGTCGACGACCAGCGGGGTGAGGGTCACGTGGCGGTCGCGGAGCAGGGTCAGGTCGTCCTCGGGCTCGTCGCCGCTGAGCTCGGAGAGGTCGCCGCTCAGCCAGTAGTAGGGGCGGCCGCGCGGGTCGAGGCGCTTCTCGTAGGCGTCGGGGAGGATCGCCTTGCTCAGGCGGCACCAGGTCAGCCCTCGCCACTCCGCCCGCGGCCCGCGGGGGAAGTTCAAGTTCAGCACCACGTCGGTGCCCAGGGGGTGCTCGAGCAGCCCCTTGGCGACCTGGGCCGTGACCTCGGCCGGTGGCCCGAAGTCGGCCTCGCCGCGGCCCACGCCCAGGCTGACCGCCAGCGCGGGCACCCCGTTGAGGGTGGCTTCGAGGGCGGCCGCCACCGTCCCCGAGTAGTGCACGAGCATGCCCGCGTTCAGCCCGCGGTTGATCCCGCTGACCACCAGGTCCGGCGGCTCGGGGAGCAGCTCCTTGAGCGCGACCTTCACACAGTCGACCGGGGTCACCTCCACGCGGTAACCCGGGAGGTCGCGCAGCGGATAGGCCCGCAGCGGGCGGTCGAGGGTCAGCTTGTGCGAGAAGCCGCTGCACTGGGCCGTGGGCGCGACCACGGTCACGTCGGCGACCTCGCTCAGCGCGGTGTAGGCCGCGAGCAGGCCCGACGAGCTCACACCGTCGTCGTTGGTGAGGAGGATCCGGGGTCGAGTCATGCGCGGACCTTACGGCCGCGCGGGCAGCGGGTCAACGCGGAGCTCCAGCGGGGCGCGTCGGACCTGGCTATAGTCGAGTCGTGGACGGCTCCCAGGGAGAGGACGACGCGAACCTGGTCCGGCGGACCCTCGACGGTGACCGCGCGGCCTTCGGTGAGCTCTCCCAGCGCTACTTCCGCATGCTGTGGGTGCTTGCCTACCAGAAGACCCACAACAGCGCCGACGCCGACGACCTCGTCCAGGAGTCCCTCGTCCGCGGCTACCGCTCGCTGAGCACCCTCCGCGACCACGAGCGCTTCGGCGCCTGGCTCTACAACATCGCGTTCAAGCTCTGCCTCGACTGGCTGCGCAAGAAGAAGCGCAGCAAGGACGTGGCCCTCAGCGAGCAGGTGCTCTCCCACGCCCACAGCGGGCGAATCAAGCGCCAGGCCGTCGACGCCGAGCTCGTCGACGCCGAACAACAGGACCAGGTGATGGCGGCCGTAGGCTCGTTGAGTGACAAGTACCGACTCGTGATTACCCTGCGCTACGTGAACCGCCTGAGCTACCAGGAGATCGCCGACCACCTCGGCGAGCCCATGGGCACGATCGCCAACCGCTTGCACCGCGCCACCAAGATGCTGCGCGATCAGCTGACCCCTCAAGACGCACCCGCGAGCAAGGGGGACGCGTGAGCGATCCCCACGAGCGCGAGCCGGAGACCTTCCCCAACCTGGGGACCAACCCCGAGGAGCTCGAACCGCATCTCGCGGCCGCGCTGGAGGTCGTCGACGAGGCGCTGCTGTTGGCGGTGGCCCGGGCCGACGAGCGCCTCGAGCGCGGACGCGACCTGGTCCTCGACCGGGTGCAGGCCGAGATCCGCGAGAGCGACCTCAAGCAGGGGCGCCGGCTGCGTCGGCGCCACCTGCGCGCGGTGTTCTACGCCACGCTCCTGGTGTGCCTGGCCCTGATCGTCGCCGCCTACATCGGGACCGCCGCCGCGATCCGGCTCAAGCGGCGCAAGGCGCAGGAGGTGGCAACCGAGGCCGAGCTGCGCGTGCTGAGCCGCGCGCTGCAGCGCTACGCGGCGGACCACGGCGAGCTCCCGGGCGACGCCGAGGCGCTGTGGCAGGCGCTGGCTACCCCCCAGCCCAACGACGGCGCGCACCCCTACATGGTGCTCAACCCCCACCGCTTCGACGGCACGCTCTACCGCGACGACTACGGGCGGAGCTACCGCTACCGGCTCGAGGAGGGCTGGGCGGTGGTCCACTCCCTGGGCGCCAACGGCAAGGACGAGGGCGGGCTGGGCGACGACCTCCAGGTGCGCGTCGTCTTGCCCTAGGGCTCCCGGTCGAGGATCAGCCCCACGGCCTCGGCGGGGGGGCGTCGGCGGTCGCGGCGAGCTCCACGGCGGCGTCCGGGTCGTCGTGGGTCGGGCCTGCGTCCGGCGTCTCTGCGGCCACGGCCGAGCGCCGGGCTCAAATGTGCAGGGCGCGCGCGTCGACGGCGAGGGCGGCTTCCTTGACCACCTCGGCCAGGGTCGGGTGGGCGTGGCTCGAGCGGGCGACGTCCTCGGCGCTCGCGGAGAACTCGATGGCGACCGCGAGCTCGGCGATCAGGTCGCCCGCCCGCGGGCCGAGCACGTGCGCGCCCAGCAGGCGGTCGGTCTCGGCGTGGGCCAGCAGCTTGACGAAGCCCTCGGTGTCGCCCAGCGCCCGCGCGCGGCCGTTGGCGAGGAAGGGGAACTTGCCCACCTTGTAGGGGACGCCCGCTTCCTTCAGCTGCTCCTCGGTCTTGCCGACCTCGGCGATCTCGGGGTGGGTGTAGACGATCCCCGGGATCGCGTCGTAGTTCACGTGGCCGTAGCCGGTCACGATCTGCTCGACGCAGGCGATCCCTTCCTCCTCGGCCTTGTGGGCGAGCATCGCGCCGCGGATCACGTCGCCGATGGCGTAGATCCCGCTGACGTTGGTGCGGAAGTGGTCGTCGACCTCGATCTGGCCGCGGCGGGTGGTGCTCACGCCCACGGCGTCGAGGCCGAGGCCCGTCGTGTTGGGCCTGCGGCCGACCGCGACGAGGACCTTGTCGCAGCGCAGGGGGTCGCGGCCCTCGGCCTCGACCACGCAGCCGTCGCCGTCTCTCCGCGCGCCGGTGACCCGCACCCCGAGCTCGAACGCGAGGCCCTGCTTGGTGAAGACCTTCTGCGCCTGCTTGGAGAGCTCCTGGTCCATGCCCGGGAGGATCCGGTCCATGTATTCGAGGACCGTGACCTTGCTGCCGAGCCGCGCCCACACCGACCCCAGCTCGAGCCCGATCACCCCCGCGCCGATCACCACCAGGTGACCGGGGACCTCGGCGTAGCTCAGGGCCTCGGTGGAGGTCCCGATCCAGTCGCCCTCGAACTCGACGCCGGGGAGGCTCGAGACCGAGCTCCCGGTGGCCACGATCACGTGGGTCCCCACCAGCTCCTCGTCGCCGACCTTGACCACCGTGCCGTCGGCGCCGGTCGAGACCAGCGTCCCCAGGCCCTCGTAGCGGGTGACCTTGTTCTTCTTCAGCAGCCCGGCCACGCCCTGGGTCAGGCCGCGCACGATGGTGTCCTTGCGCTCGAGCATGGCCGCGAGGTCGAGGCCGACTTCGCTGACCACCACGCCGTGGTCCGAGAGGTGGTGCTTGGCGGAGGCGTAGCGCTCGCTGGATTCGAGCAGCGCCTTGCTGGGAATACAGCCCACCCGCAGGCAGGTCCCGCCGAGGCGCTTCTCCTTCTCGATGCAGGCCACGTCGAGGCCCAGCTGGGCGGCGCGGATTGCGGCGACGTAGCCCCCGGGGCCAGCGCCGATCACGATCAGGTCGTGGCGCTGCATGCCGCTAGACCTCGAGCAGGATCCGCGTGGGGTTCTCCACGCAGTCCTTGATCTTGCGCAGGAAGGTCACCGACTCGCGCCCGTCGATGATCCGGTGGTCGTAGCTCATGGCCACGTACATCATCGGCCGGATCTCGATCTGGCCGTCGATGGCCACCGGGCGCTCCTGAATGTTGTGCATGCCGAGGATCGCGACCTGGGGCGGGTTGATGATCGGCGTCGAGAGCAGCGAGCCGTAGACCCCGCCGTTGCTGATCGTGAACGTGCCGCCCTGGAGCTCGTCGAGGCTCAGCTTGTTGGCCTTGGCCCGGGTGGCGAAGTCGGCGATCGCGAGCTCGACCTCGGCGAAGCTCATGGTCTCGGCGTTGCGCAGCACGGGGACGACCAGGCCGCGGCCGCCGCCGACGGCGACGCCGATGTCGAAGTAGTCCTTGTAGACGATCGTCTCGCCGCGGATCTCGGCGTTGACCTGGGGGAAGTCCTTCAGCGCCTCGACCGTGGCCTTCACGAAGAAGGACATGAAGCCGAGCTTGACCCCGTAGCGGTCGATGAAGGTCTGCTTGTACTCCTTGCGCAGCGCGATCACGTTCGTGAGGTCGATCTCGTTGAAGGTGGTCAGGGTCGCGCTCTGCTGCTGCGACTGGACGAGGCGCTCCGCGATCCGCTTGCGCAGCGGCGTCATGGGCACCACCCGCTCCTCGCGGGTGCCGCTGGCTGGGCGGGTGGCGGTGGGCTGGGTCGGGGCCGGCTGGGGGGCGGGGGACTGCTGGGCGTGGCGCAGCACGTCTTCCTTGAGCAGCCGTCCGCCGGGACCGGTCGCCTCGACCTGGCTCGCGTCGAGCCCGCGCTCGGCGAGCGCGCGCTGGGCCGCGGGCATGATCTTGGTCGGCGCCGTGGCGGGGTCGTCGGCTGGCTTGGACGGGCTGGACCCCTCGCCCTGTGTCTCGTCCTTCGTCTGCGCCGCGGGCTGGCCGTTGCCGCTTGCCGGGGCCTCGCCCTCTTCGATCAGCGCGATCACCTCGCCGACCTCGGCCGACTCGCCGACCTTCTTCTTCAGCGACATCAGCTGCCCCGCCGCCGGGGCCGGCAGCTCGAGGCTCGCCTTGTCCGTCTCCAGCGCGACGAGGGCTTCGTCCTTGGCGACGTAGTCGCCCTCGCCCTTCAGCCACTCGCCGATCGTGACCTCGTAAATCGACTCGCCCACGCTGGGGACCTTGAGCTCAACGGCCATATGGAAGCACCCTTTTCCGCTTGCGGCCGCATTTCACCACAGGATCCCGAGGAGTGGTGGATGGCTGTCGGGAGCCTTTACCCTGTCCCCATGCGCCAACCCATGACCGGCTTCCAGCAGGACGACGAGCAGCACTGGGTCGCTCGCCTCGCCTGCGGGCACACCCAACACGTTCGCCACCAGCCCCCCATGAGCCACCGCCCCTGGGTCCTGACCCCCGCCGGCCGCCAGGCCAACCTCGGCCGCGAGCTCGACTGCCTCAAGTGCGACCGCGGCGAACCCCGCGACGCCTGAGGAGCGCGGGCTCGGCCGAACCTGCGAACGAGTTCAGCCTCGAGCCCGTTGGGGGCGAGCCCGAGCGATTCACGTGCGAGAGCCCTCAGCCCCTTGGGGTGAGCGCGAGCAGCCTTGCTGCGAGCACGAGGGGCCTCGGAGAGGCCCCCTGAAAGCTAGTGGTGGTGCTCGTCCTCAGCGTGCTCGTCGGGCTTCTCCAGCTCGCTGACCAGCGCGTCGGTGGTCAGCAGGAGGGTCGCCACGCTGACGGCGTTCTCGAAGGCCGAGCGGGGCACGCGGGTCGGGTCGACCACGCCCATCTCGAGCATGTCGCCGTATTCGAGGGTCAGGGCGTTGAAGCCGAAGGTCGGGCTCTCGTTGGCGAGCACGGCCTCGATCACCACCGAGGGGTTCTCGCCGGCGTTGAGCGCGATCTGGCGCAGGGGCGCCTCGAGGGCCTCGCGCACGATCCTGGCGCCGAGGCGCTCGTACTCGTTGAGCTCGAGGGCGTCGATGGTCCGGGACGCGCGGAGCAGGGCGACGCCGCCGCCAGGGAGGATCCCCTCCTCCACCGCGGCGCGGGTGGCGTGCAGGGCGTCCTCGACCCGGGCCTTCTTCTGGCGCATCTCGGACTCGGTCGCGGCGCCGACCAGCACTCGGGCCACGCCGCCGCTGAGGCTGGCGATTCGCTGCTCGAGCTTGCCGCGGTCGTAGTCGGTCTTGGCGTTCTCCAGCTCGCTGCGGATGAATTCGACGCGATCGTTGATGGCCTCGCGCTCGCCGGCGCCGCCTTCGATGGTCGTGTCGTCCTTGCGGGCGATCACGCGGTCGGCGCGACCGAGCTGCTCGAGCTCGAGGTTCGCGAGGGTCGTGCCGAGCTCCTTGGAGACCACGACGCCGCCGGTGAGGGTGCCTATGTCCCGCAGCAGCTCGACCTTCTTCTCGCCGTAGGCGGGGTTGCGCACGCAGCACACCTTCATGCCGCGCAGGGCGTTGACCGCGAGCAGCGCGAGGGCCTCACCCTCCACGTCCTCGGCGATGATCAGCAGGGAAGCCTGGGCGGTGAGCTGCTGCTCGAGCAGGGGCAGCAGGTCCTGCACGGCGGTCAGCTTGCCGTCGTAGAGCAGGACGTAGGGCTTCTCCAGCTCGCAGGTCAGGTCCTCGCGGTTGTTGACGAAGTGGGGGCTGTTGTAGCCCTTCTTGAGGCCCATGCCGTCGACGAGCTCGATGGTGGTCTCCAGGGTCTTGCCCTCGTCGACGGTGATCACGCCATCCTTGCCGGCCTTCTCCATGACCTCCGCCAGGACCTTGCCGATCTCGTCGTCGTTGTTCGCGGCGATCGCGGCCACGTGGGCGATCTCGTCGGAGCCCTGCAGCTCTCGGCTGGCGCTCTTCAGCGCGGCGACCACGGCGTCGCGCGCCTTCTCGATCCCGCGCTTGATGTAGACCGGCTGGACGCCGGCGATCAGCGCGTCGATGCCGCCGTCGAAGAGCGCCTCGGCGAGCACGGTGGCCGTGGTCGTCCCGTCGCCGGCGCCGTCCGCGGTCCTGGAGGAGACCTCCTTGACCAGCTGCGCGCCGATGTCCTCCCAGGGGAGCTCGAGCTCGATCTCCCGGGCGACGGAGACGCCGTCCTTGGTGACGTTCGGCGGCCCGTAGCCGCGGTCGAGCATCACGTTGCGACCGCGGGGGCCGAGGGTGACCTTGACCGCGCGGGCCAGGGTGCTGACTCCGACGCGGATGGATTCGCGGGCTTCTGCATCGAACGAGATATGCTTGGCAGCCATGCTCTGTCCTCCAGGGTGGATTGGGTGCGCGATCCTATCCTCCCTGGTACGCTGCGCAACGGCTGAGGAGCAGAGATATGGTTGGACGCCGGAGCCCGTCGAGGCTCGGATTCAGTCTCTCGGAGCTGATGGTCGTGCTCGGGATCATCATGATCCTGGTCGCGATCTCGATCCCGGTCTACGTCAGCTCCCGAATGCGCGCCAACGAGGTCTCGACCATCGCTACCCTGCGCACGCTGCACTCCGCCCAACAGTCGTATCGGCGCAAGAACGACGAGTTCGGCCTGATCCAGGAGCTGGTGGACGCGGACCTGGTGGACCCCAACATCGACCGCCGCTCGCGCGAGAAGGACGGCTACGAGATCTACGTCCGCACCCGGCAGAAGCTCTCCGGACGCAAGACCCGCGACAGCTGGGCGGCGATCGCCTGGCCCGTGTCCTGGGGGGTCAGCGGCGACCGGATGTACCTGATGACCGCCAACGGCTTCCTCTACCAGACCACCGAGCAAGAGGTGAGCAGCCGCAAGGAGGCCCAGCAATACACGAAGAAGGGCTTCTTCAAGGACTTCCGCCTCGAGGACATCCCCAAGGAGTTCCAGAAGGTCGAGTGAGCCCGCGGTTCGACGCCCAGGCTATACTCCCCCAAGGCCCCCTTAGCTCAGTTGGATAGAGCGTGGCTTTCCTAAAGCCGAGGCCGCAGGTTCGAACCCTGCAGGGGGTATTTCAGGGCGCCCAGAGCCTTCAGCCCGTTGGGGGTGAGCCCGAGCGGCTCTGCCGCGAGGGCGAGGGGGCCTCGGAGAGGCCCCCTGAAAACGAGCGTGGCTTTCCTAAAGCCGAGGCCGCAGGTTCGAACCCTGCAGGGGGTATTTCCACAAGGGCCCGTTTGGCGGGCCCCTTTCTCGTGTGGGCACGCCCAGACAACCCGGCGGGGATCCCCTACAATCGGCGGCCGCAGCGCAGAGGAGCCTGACCCCCATGGCCGACGATCAGCAGCAGGACGACAAGGCAGCCGTCGCCCGCCTCAAGACCGCGCAAGACAAGCTCCGGGCCGAGATCGGCAAGGTGATCGTCGGTCAGGAGCACGTGATCGAGGAGCTGCTGCTCGCGATCTTCGCCCGCGGGCACTGCATCCTGGAGGGCGTGCCGGGGCTGGCCAAGACGCTCTTGATCTCGACCCTCGCCCGCGCCATGTCCCTGGACTTCAGCCGGATCCAGTTCACCCCGGACCTGATGCCCTCGGACATCACGGGCACCGAGGTGATCCAGGAGAACAAGTCCACGGGCGCCCGCGAGCTGAAGTTCCTCCCCGGGCCGATCTTCGCCAACTTCGTGCTGGCCGACGAGATCAACCGCACCCCGCCCAAGACCCAGGCCGCGCTGCTGGAGGCGATGCAAGAGCGCCAGGTCACCGCTGGCGGGCGCAAGCACACCCTCGAGGCGCCGTTCTTCGTGCTCGCCACCCAGAACCCCATCGAGCAAGAGGGCACCTACCCCCTCCCCGAGGCCCAGCAAGACCGGTTCATGTTCAAGATCCTGGTCAGCTACCCCAAGCGCGACGAAGAGCGCGCGATCGTGCTGGCCACGACCACCGACGTGAGCAAGAGCGTGGAGCCCGTGCTCAACGCCGAAGAGATCCTCGCCCTGCAGGGGATCGTGCGCCGCGTGCCCGTGGCCCCCGCGGTGGTCGACCACGCGCTGGACCTCGTGCGCCAGACCCGCGTGCGCGAGGCCGAGGGGGTGCCCGAGTTCGTGCGCAAGTACGTCTCCTGGGGCGCTGGCCCCCGCGCCTCGCAATACCTCGTGCTGGGCGCCAAGGCGCGCGCGGTGGTCCAGGGTCGCTACCACGTGACCATGGACGACATTCGCGCCGCGGCGTTGCCGGTGCTGCGCCACCGGATCCTCTGCAACTTCGCCGCCGAGGCCGAGGGGGTGACCCCGGACACGGTGATTCAGCAGCTGCTCGACAGCACGCCGCCCGCCGAGGGCGCCCTCGGCAAGGACCCCCAGGTCGCCGCCGCGCTGAGCGATAAGTAGCAGCCCGCCGACCGTGGCCTCCCCCACCCGGACCGTCCTCCCCGACGACGTGCGCGACCGGATCGCGCGGCTCGAGATCCAGGCCGCCTCGCTGGTCGAGGGCCTGATCTCGGGCATGCACAAGAGCCCGTTCCACGGGTTCTCGGTCGAGTTCGCCCAGCACCGGGAGTACACCTGGGGCGACGAGCTGAAGCACGTCGACTGGAAGGTCTTCGGCCGCACCGACCGCTTCTACATCAAGCAGTACGAGGAGGAGACCAACCTCCAGGCCATGTGCCTCGTCGACCAGAGCGAGTCCATGCTCTACAAGGGTGAGCGCGCCCACGTGAGCAAGTACGAATACGCCGCGACCCTCGCCGCCGCGCTGGCCTTCGTGCTCGTGCGCCAGCAAGACTCCGTGGGCCTCACGCTCTTCGACGAGGAGGTCCAGGCGCGGATCCAGCCCACGGCGCATCCGCGGCAGCTGCGGACCATGGCCCACGCCATGAGCAACGTCGAGCTCCACGGCGAGAGCGCCAAGCCCGGGGTGCTCCCCCGGCTGGCCGAAGAGCTCCGCCGGCGCGGGCTCGTGTTCCTGATCTCGGACCTGTTCGTCCCCATCGAGGACTTCGTGACCGCGCTGCGCCACCTGCGCCACCGGCGGCACGAGGTCGTGGTCTTGCACGTGCTCGACCCCGACGAGCTCGACTTCCCCTTCCAGGACAACACCCGCTTCGAGGGCCTCGAGGGGGTCGTGCCGCACCTGCTCAGCGACCCGCGCTCCCTGCGCGACGCCTACCTGGACGAGGTGCGCGAGTTCCTCGAGCAGGTCGAGGGCGCTTGCACCGACGCGCGCACCGACTACGTGCGGATCAACACCGGGGTCCCCCCGGCGGTGAGCATTTCCCAATACCTCCGCATGCGGCTCAAGCGTCGCGGGGGGAGGTAGCCCGTGCCGACCTTCCTCAACGGCGGGGTCCTCGGCGCGCTGGCCCTGGTGGGGCTGCCGATCGCGATCCACCTGCTCAACCGGCGGCGGTTCAAGATCGTGCGCTGGGGCGCCATGGAGTTCCTCCTCGCGGCCAACCGCAAGAACCGCAAGCGGGTCCGGCTCGAGCACTTCATCGTGCTCCTCCTGCGCTGCCTGGCCATGGCCTTGATCGTGTTCCTCGTCGCCCGCCCGGTGGCGACCTCCGGGGCGCTGAACTATTTGCCCGGTGCCCGCGACGCGGTGGAGCGCGTGATCGTGCTCGACGACTCGGGCTCCATGGGCTACTCGTCCAACCGCAGCACGTCGTTCTCGCGAGCCCAGGCGCTGATCAAGCGCATGGCCCTCGACATGCGCGCCGCGCGCTCGGGGGATCTGCTCAGCGTCTACCGCAGCTCGCAGCTGGCGCCGGACCTCCCGCCCTCGCCCCCCAACGAGCGGGTGACCGAGTTCCTCGGTCAGCTCGAAGCGTGGGAGCCGAGCGAGTTCGGCTTCGACCCGGTGGCCACGCTCAAGCGCGTGCTCGGCCGTGTGCTCGCCGGCGAGGACGCGCCCCAGCGCAAGGTGATCTACCTCCTGACCGACCTCAAGCAGCGCGACTGGGTCGGCGATCAGGGGCTGCTGCCCAAGAGCCTGGCCCGGGTCATGCGCGCCGCGCCCAGCGAGGACGTCGCGTTCCTGATCGTGGACACCAGCGTCAGCGAGCGCCGCAACCTGGGGGTCAGCGCGTTCCACCCCGGCGAGAAGCTGGCCATGGAGGGGGTGCCCCTGCAGCTGGTGGCCAAGGTCAAGAACCACGGGACCCAGACCGCCGTCGACGTCCAGCTGGTGCTCGACACCGGCGAGAGCCGGGTGCCCTGGCCGCCGATCCCCTCGATCGCGCCCGGGGAGGAGGTCGAGGTCCGCCACCGTTACACCTTCACCTCGGCCGGGGTGCGGCAGCTCGTGCTGCGCCTGGCGGAGGATCCGCTGCCCCTCGACGACTCGCGCGCGCTGGCGCTGGACGTGCGCGAGAGGCTGAAGGTCTTGCTCGTCGACGGCGACCCGCGCCCTGGCCCCCTGGCGGCCGAGACCGACATGCTGCGGATCGCGCTGGCCCCCGCCGACGACAGCGCCACCGGCGTCTCGCCGGAGGTGGTCGAGCTCAACGAGCTGCCCACCGCCGAGCTGCGCAGCTACCAGGCCGTGTTCCTCTGCAACGTGGAGGCCTTCGACCCGGCGCCCTTCCGTGACTACGTCGAGCGCGGCGGCGGGCTGGCGATCTTCCTCGGCGACGCCGTGGACCAGGAGCTCTACCGGCGCGAGCTCTACCGGGGCGGCGCGGGGCTCTTGCCCAGCGACCTCGGGGAGCGCCTCGAGACCGAGAGCATCGACGACGCCCCGGGCCTCGAGGCGCCCACCGACGAGCACCCGCTGGAGAAGACCTTCGGCGGCGAGCACAACCCGTTCTTGCGTCACGTGCGCGGGCGGGTGCGCATGAGCTGCCCCCTCGACGAGGCCCGCGACGAGACGACCAAGGTGTGGCTGCGCTACGCCGACCCCCAGCGCACGCCCTTCGTGCTCGAGAAGCCCCTCGGCAAGGGGCGGGTGGTGCTGCTCAACACCACCGCCGACCTCGCCTGGAGCACCTGGCCCCGCGACCCGAGCTTCCTCGTCAGCGCCCACGAGCTGGTGCAGACCCTCGCGCCCGACTCGACCCTCGGTCGCAACCGCGACCTCGGCGAGCCGCTGGCGGTGCCGCTGAACCCGGCGCTGTATCACGCGGAGGCCGAGCTGATCGTGCCCGGGGCGAAGAAGCCGGCCAAGCTCTACGCAGAGCCGCGGGAAGACTCCGACGCCCTGTGGCTGAACGTGCCGACCCCCAGCCGCGCCGGGCTCTACCGGCTGCGGCTCACCCGCCGCCAGGGGGCGCAGGTCGACGAGGAGCTCTACGCGCTGAACCTCGACCCCGACGAGGGCGACACCGAGCCCGCCGACCGCGCGCGGATGACCCCGGCCTTCGAGGACCTGCGGGTGCAGATCGTGGGCGCCGGCGCCAACAGCGACCTCTTGAGCCTCTCCGACGGGACCAAGAGCGAGCTCTGGCGCAGCTGCCTCTACGCGCTGTTGATCGTGTTCCTCCTCGAGCAGGTGCTCGCCTGGCGCGCGGCCCACCACCCCACCGAGGACGGGCCGCAGGGGGGGATCGCGTGAGCGCCTTCGGCGAGCGCGTGCTCGACTGGCTCGGCGTGACCGCCGACGTCCCCCCGGGCGCCGAGACCCACTTCGAGTGGGGGCACCGCCTGGAGGGCGACTCGGGGCTCCTGGTCGTGCTCCTGGCCGTGGGCGTGGTCACGCTCACGGTGTGGCTCTACCGCCGCGAGGGCAGCGCGAGCGCGCTGCGCAAGGGCTTCCTCGCGACGTTGCGCTTGCTGTGCTTCCTCGGGCTGCTGCTCGTGTTCCTCGAGCCCCAGCTGGCGATCGACCTCGAGCGCCGGGTGCCGGGCAAGACGATCGTGCTCTGGGACACCTCGCTCTCGCTCTCGTTGGCCGACCCCTACCACGGGCTCGAGCTGCGGGAGCAGCTGGCCAAGGCCGCCGGCCTCGACAACGCCGAGTTCGTCGCCGCCGAGACGCGCTCGGCGCTGGCCTGGCGGATCGTGCGCCGGGCCGAGCTGTTGAGCGAGCTCGAGGCCAAGAACGAGCTCGTGCTCTACGGCTTCAGCCAACGCCCGACGAAGCTGCCCAGCGTCAAGCAGCTCCACGCGTCGCCGCCGGAGTCGCTGCCCGCGGCGCTGGAGCCCACGGGGCCGAGCACCGACCTGGTCAACGCTTTGCGCAAGGCCTTCGAGGAGGTCGGCGCGGCGCGGGTCGCCGGGGTGGTCGTGATCACCGACGGCCGGCTGAACAAGGGCGAGGGCCAGGAGGGGCTGAAGGAGCTGCTCCAGGCGCGCAGCGCCAAGCTCTACGCGATCGGGATCGGCGACCCGACCCCGCCGCGGAACCTCGAGGTCTCCAAGCTCGCCTGCGAAGAGGTCGTGGTCCTCAAGGACCCAATGGTGATCGAGGGCGAGGTCCGCGGGCAGGGCTACGCCGGCGAGGCGGTCGAGGTCGAGCTGACCCGCAAGCCCGAGGGCGGCACGGTCGAGGTGCTCGAGACCCAGACCGTGGTCCTCGGCGCCGACGGCTCCAGCCAACGCCTGACCTTCCGCCACACTCCGGACGCGATCGGGACCTACGTGTTCCAGCTGAGGATCCCGCCCCGCGACGAGGAGCTCGTCGCCAAGGACAACTCGCGCACCCAGACGGTCAAGGTCTCCGACGAGGGGCTGAAGGTGCTCTTGATCGCGGGCAGCCCGGGCTTCGAATACCACTTCCTCCGCACGCGCTTGATCCGCGAGAAGACCGCGATCGTCTCCTGCTGGCTGCAGAGCGCCGACCCGCGCTTCCCCCAGGACGGCAACGAGCAGCTGACCGAGTTCCCGGGGACCTTCCAGCAGCTGAAGGAGTTCGACGCGGTGATCCTCGTCGACCCCAACCCCGACGGGATCGACGCCAAGACCGCCCAGGCGCTGAAGACCTTCGTCGCCGACCACCAGGGCGGGCTGATGCTGATCCCGGGGCCGAAGTACGCGTCGGCGCTGTGGCGCAACGGCGACATGCAGCCCCTGCGCGACCTGCTCCCGGTGATCGGCCAGGTCGACCCGGGGCCGCTCCCGGCGACCGAGCGCTTCCCGCTGAAGGCCACCGCCGACGGCTGGGACCACCCGGCGTCGCGCCTCGACCCCAACCCCGAGCGCTGCCGGCAAATGTGGGAGCAGCTCCCCGGGTTCTTCTTCTCCTACCCGCTGGAGCGCGCCAAGAGCGGCGCCACGGTGCTCGTGCGCCACCAGGACCCGAGCGGGACGACCGCGCAGGGCGGGCGCCCGCTGCTGGTCGCGCACTTCTTCGACGGGGGCCCGGTGCTCTACCTGGGCGCGGCGGAGACCTGGCGCTGGCGCTCGGTCGCGCGCAAGGTCTACGACCGCTTCTGGGTCGGCGTGCTGCGCTACCTGATCCAGGGTCGCCTGGGCGGCGGGCGCAAGCGCATGGAGCTGCTCCTCGACCGCGACGACTACGCCCTCGGCGACCCGGTGCTGGTGCGCGCGCGGGTCTTCGACCGCAGCTTCCAGCCGCTGTCGCAGAAGGAGGTCACCGCCGAGGTCGAGGTCGACGGCGAGCGCCAGACGATCACGCTGAAGTCCGTCGGCGGGCCGCAGCCGGGCTGGTACGAGGCGACGTTCCTCCCCCAGGCTCAGGGCGAGGTGGTGTTCAGCGCCCGCGCCCCGGACGCCGACCCCGGCGACCCCGACGAGCGGGTCTCGGTGATGGTCCGCTTCCCCGACCGCGAGTTCGCCGACCCGCGCCTGGACCGCGAGCTGCTGGTCGACGTGGCCGGCGTCAGCGGCGGTGCCTACGTCGAGCCGGGCGAGGTCGACGCCCTCGCCGAACGGATCGAGAGCGTCGAGGAGACCGTCGTCGTCGCTGGCGCCCCGATCGCGCTCTGGGACCGCGGGCTCACGATCTGGATCCTGGTCGTTCTGCTCGGGATCGAGTGGGTGATCCGCAAACGGAGCCGCATGATATGAGGCCCCCTGAGAGCGCGAGCCTTCAGCCCGTTGGGGGTGAGCGCGAGCAGCTTGCTGCGAGCGCGAGGGGGCCTTGGAAAGGCCCCCTGCAATGACGAGCCTCCCCGGCGCGATCCGCAACGGCCTCGACCTGCTCCGGCGCAAGCTCCGGCTCTCGCTGGGCGTCCGCGGGCTGGCGAGCCTGGCGCTGGCCGTGGTCGCGATCCTGCTCGTCGACTTCGCCCTCGACCGGAGTCTGCGGCTGTCCTGGGAGGCGCGCGCCGTCGCGCTGCTGTTGATCCTGACCGGGGTCGCGATCGTGAGCTGGTCGCGGCTGGTGCGCCCGCTGCGCGTGCCCCTCGGCGACGTCGAGCTCGCGCGCCTGGTCGAGGGCGCGGTGCCGAGCCTCGAGTGGCGGCTGTTGAGCGCGGTCCAGTTCAGCGACCCGGGCTGGGAGCCCGGCCCGAACACCTCGCGTGAGCTGGCCCAGCACGTGGTCGCCGACGCCGCCCAGCTCGCGCCGGAGGTGCCCTTCGGCAAGCCGGTGCCCACCGCGCCGGTGGTCAAGCGCGGGTTCCAGGCGGGCGTCGTGCTCGCCGCGGGGCTGGGGCTGGTGATCGGCTTCCCCCACGTGGCCCAGGTGTGGTTCCAGCGCAACGTGCTGCTCTCCTCCACCGCCAGGTGGCCGCAAGACACCTTCCTCGACCTGAAGATCGAGTGGGAAGACGGCGGCAGCTTCCACGCCGCGCACCCCAGGGACGGCGGCGAGTCCGTCCCCAGCGCCGAGCGGCTGCGGGTCGCCCGCGGCTCGACGTTGAAGCTGGAGGTCGCGGCCGAAGGGGTGATCCCGACCCGGGTCTACCTGGACACCGTCGCCGCCGACGGGACCCCCGAGCGCTGGGTCCTCGATCAGCTCGGCGAGGAGGAGGTCGGCGGGCAGCGGGTCGGGCACTTCCGCACGTCCCTCGACCAGCTCGCCGAGAGCTTCTCGTTCTCGGTGACCACCGGGCGCAGCGACGAGACCCTGGGCCCGTTCGAGGTCGAGGTCCTGCGGCGGCCGTGGGTCGAGGACCTCCAGCTGCGCGCGACGCCTCCGGCCTACACCGGGCTCGAGCCGCGGGAGTTCGGCCTCGACGCCGGCTCGGTCGCGCTGCCGGCCGGCACCCGGGTCGAGGTCCGGGTCACGACCTCCAAGCCCCTGGCGCGGGCCTGGGTCAGCGAGGAGCGCGCCAGCCTGGACCCCAGCGTGGCCTCGGTGGCCTCGGTGCACACGGGGCAGTTCCTCGACGAGGTGCCCGATCAGCGCGGCTTCGTGGCCGGGTTCACCCTCGACGACTCGGCCAGCTTCGCGGTCCAGGTCCAGGACACCGACGGCCTCGGCTTCGGCGAGGACACCCGCTTCACCCTGATCGCCGAGCCCGACCAGCCGCCGGAGGCCAGCTTGGAGCTGCTCGGTGTGGGCCAGGTGATCTCGCCCGAGGTCCAGCTGCGCTTCGCGAGCGAGCTCAGCGACGATCACGGCCTGACCCGGGCGAGCCTGGGGCTGGTCGCCGACGGGCGGCGCGACGCCGAGGGCGCCGCGCTCGAGGCCGAGCGCAGCGAGCAGACGATCGAGCTTCCCCCCGCCCTGGCCAGCACCCGGGCCACCGGCCTCTACGAGGCCAAGGCGTTGAACCTCGAGCCGGGCATGACCCTCGAGGTGTGGGCCGAGGTCGCCGACAACGCCCCCGACGCGCCCCAGGTGGGCAACTCGCCTACGTTCCAGCTGCGGGTCGTGAGCAGCGAGGAGCTGCTCAACGAGCTCCTGCGTCGCCTGCACGAGCAGCGCCTGGCGCTCGAGCGCGTGGTTTCGGAAGAAGAGCGCCTGGCCCTTGGGCTCGCGGGGCTCGACGCGAACGTGCTGGAGCGCGCCTCGCGCAGCCACCGCGACGTGTCGCGGGTCGTCGTCCGCTGCGCCGAGGTGGTCGAGGGCGTGGTCGAGGAGATGATCTCCAACCAACTCCTCGACGACGCCGCCTGGGAGCGCCTGCGCGGCGGGGTGGCAGGGGCGCTGAGGCGGGTCGACGCCACGACCCTCAAGCAGGCCCGCGCCCTCGCCGAGCGCTGCGCCGAGACCCCGGCCGGCCCCGAGCGCGCCAAGCTCGGGATCAAGGCCGGCGAGCGCGCCACCGACGTGGCCCTCGAGCTGGGGCAGATCCTCGAGAAGCTGGGACAGGTCGAGGACATTGCGGCCCTGATCGCGCAGCTGAAGAAGATCATTCGCGAGCAGGAAGACGAGCTGCAGAACTCGCGCAAGGACTAGGGCAGCCCTAACCTGCCAGCGCCCGCGGCGGGTTGAGCAGGCGCTTGCCGCGTTCGTAGACCGCGGCGCGGGTGCGGGCGAAGAGCCGCTCGCGCTCGCCCTGGCTGAGCTGGCCGTGGGCGCGCTGCTGCTCGGCGAGGGCGCGCGGCGCGTCGGCGGGCAGGGTGTCGGGCAAGCGGT
>Ga0209578_10001463_pt1 | contig 21912 bp, 19 predicted proteins | sample tdAd472_FD_187127 | JGI IMG/M metagenome (GOLD analysis project Ga0209578, IMG submission 187127) | Marine sediment microbial communities from the Atlantic coast under amendment with organic carbon and nitrate - tdAd47.2 (SPAdes)... | ecosystem: Environmental > Aquatic > Marine > Coastal >...
GCTTTGCGATGCCCCCACCAGCGCATGAACATGATCGCTGCGGCCAGGAGCCCTGCCATACTAGTCAGCCAAATTGTCGAATTGTTTGGGGCGCGGGAGAAAATAGCGGCTTGGTAAAAGATCGTCGCCGATATGTAGGCGAGTCCAGTACTCCAGGCGGCGACGAAAAGCGTCCAAATGCCGTCGCTTTCCCGATAGACAGCCGCCAGGGCGGCTGAACAAGGGGAGTAGAGAAGAATGAAAAGCAGGTAGGCGAAAGCGCCGGCCGCGCCGTCAAAGCGGTTCGCCATAGCGCCAAATGTACCGGAAGCGACTTTTTGAGCTTGAGCCGCGCTTTCCTGATCGCTGACGTCGCCAATATCGACGCCGATCGGATCGGCCCAGGTCCCCAGGGCGTTTCCCAGATTGGCCGGAATGGTTTGAAGCGCCGCAATCAAACTTGCTTGTATGCTGGGAGTTTCCTCTGCTCCCGCGGTTGCGGGGAAATCCGATGCGGCAAGCGAGGTATAGAGTGAATCCAGCGTTCCGACCACTGCTTCCTTCGCAAGAATTCCGGTGAAAATGCCAACGGTCGCGGGCCAGTTTTCCTCATCGAGTCCCATGGGCGAGAAAACCGGAGCGATGGTTCGTCCCACCGCGCTTAAAACCGACTTGCCGCTGTTTTCGTTGCCGAAGCTGCCATCGGTCCCAATTGCATTCAAAACGTTGAGCACCAAGACCATGGGAACAATCACTTTTCCCGCCTCGGTGACGAACGTATAGGTGCGCTCCCAAACTCTCGTCAAAACGCCCTTGGCGGTCGGCAGGTGGTAAGGAGGCAATTCCATAATGAAAGGCGAGGCCTCGCCTTTTAGCAGGGTGTTCTTCATGATCAACCCCGTCAGAACGGCAATGGCGATTCCAATCAGATACAGACCAAATACGATGTTTTGTCCGCCAACCGGGAAAAAGGCTGCGGCGAAAAGGGCGTAAACTGGCAGCCGGGCTCCGCAGGACATGAAAGGCGTCATGATGATTGTCATCAGGCGGTCGCGGTGGTTCTCAAGCGTGCGCGTCGCCATGATGGCCGGAACATTGCACCCAAAGCCGACAATCAGGGGGACGAACGATTTTCCGGGAAGTCCAATGGCCCGCATGGCCCGGTCCATGACGAAGGCCGCTCGGGCCATGTAGCCTGAATCTTCAAGCACAGAGAGAAACAGGTAGAGAAAAGCGATCACTGGAATAAACGTTGCGATCACCTGAATGCCGCCGCCAATTCCATCGGCCAACAATAAGACGGCAATTTCCGGCAGTCCGAGTGATTCCAGTAGCGATCCTGCACCTTCGACGAAGACTGCGCCAAAAGCGATATCGAAAAAATCGATGAATGAACCGCCCACATTGATGGTGAACATAAACATCAGATACATAACGGCGAGAAACACCGGAATGCCAAGAACCCTGTTCAGCACGATGTGGTCGATCTTGTCCGAACGGTGGCGTGAAATCTCGGCTGGACGGGCGACCACGTCGAGCACCACGTCATGGGCGAAGTCGTAGCGGCCGTCGGCCAGCAGAATATCAACGTCGTCCGACAAGTCATCCCGTAGCGCAATCAGCGTTTCTTCCGACACCAAGGCTTCGTCGACGATTTGGCGGGCGAGACCGTCCCCTTCGATAAGCCGGGACGCTAGCCAGCGTGGGTCGCTTCCGTCGGCCTTGGCTGTACTCGCAACGGTGGGCTGGAGAGCGGAAATACCGGCTTCCAAGGTTTCATCATAACGGAAGGTGGCTGTCGGAATGGGATGCGATTCGGCGGCAGTGTGAATGAGGTTTTTTAACTGATCGATACCATGAGACTTTGTCGCGACCGCAGGAACAACGGGACATCCCAAACGTTCCGCCATGGCTTGCGTATCGATTTTCATGCCCATCGATTCGGCCGTGTCGATCATATTGACGACCACAATCATCGGCTTGCGCATTTCGATGAGTTGGGTGGTCAAATATAAATTTCGTTCAAGATTGGAGGCATCAACGATGTTGACGATGAGGTCCGCTTCGTTGTCATGGACGAAGTCGCGGGCAATCTTTTCATCCAACGAAACGTCTTCGTTTGTAACATCCAGAGAATATGTGCCGGGGAGATCTATAACGGTAAACGGAGTTCCGTGGTGATTAAAAGCACCAATTTTGCGTTCAACCGTTACCCCCGGCCAATTGCCGACCTTTTGTTTTGCCCCGGTTAAGGCATTGAATAAGGTTGTCTTGCCAGCATTGGGGTTGCCGACGACGCCGAGAGTAAAGTGATTCGTCATGGAAGGAGCTAGCTTCTTTCGATGCGAAGAGCCGAAGCTTCGTCCTTGCGAAGACTCAGTTTAAAGCCGCGTAACTTAATTTCAACCGGGTCGCCCATGGGGGCTACGCGGGTGACACTGAAGGGGGTGCCGGGAGTCAGCCCCATTGAAAGGAGCTTTCTGCGATAGCTCCGTCCACCATCTTCAAAACCGGTAACTTTACCGTTCTCTCCAACTTTCAGCTCTCTCAAGGTCATTTGATCGTCTCAGCGTTTAAGGGCTGTTGTGAAATATTAGTTTTTACTTATACAAAATTCGCTTCGAGAAAGATAGTCAGAATTACTCTCAACCTCAAATGATTTTGGTTAAGCGGAATAGGAAGGGAAAATCCAAACTTGGCGTCTGTACTTGTGAAACTGAGTAGGGACAGGGCCTATTTGTTTCTTGGGGGACGAAAAAGAAAAAAGCCCCCGCCGAATAATTCGACGGGGGCTTTTTTAGCGGCGCGGGCGCTCGGGCTATTGGTCGGTGCCGGGAGCGCCTTATGTGAAGGCCGCTGCTCCTAAATTGTTTAGGAACAGCCGCTGGTGGCGCCGCAGGTCACGCATTTGAGGCAGGTGCCATTGCGGACCAATGTCATGTTGCCGCATTCCTCACAAGGGTCGCCTTCATAACCCCGCATTTTGGCTTCGCGGATTTGTTCGAGTTTGGTGTCGGTTTGTTCGAAAACATTGACCTCCGCGGGAATGGCGACGCTGGGTTCAAGCTCGGTGGTTTCCGAGGATGCTGCCAGGGAGCCGCCCCCCGAAGAGGACGTACCGGAATTTGCCGCGACAACCGTGGTGCCGCCGCTGCCGTTACCATTGCCGCGTCCGTGACCGTCGCCGCCCGCCAGTTGGAAGACCGGGAAGTTGCCGCGGAGATACCCTTGTGAAGCAACCCGTTCGATGGGTGAGACATATTCGTCACCAGGCAGATCGCCTTCGGTGTTGCCGCGGCCCAAGCTACCCGGATCCAGATCGCCCGGTTGGACGTGGGCCAAATCGTTGCGGCCCAGGTAGGAGATCGCCAATTCGCGGAACAGATAGTCGAGAATGGAGGTCGCCATCTTGATCGTATCGTTGCCTTCGACGATGCCCGAAGGATCGAAGCGCGTGAAGGTAAAGGCTTCGACGTATTCTTCCAGCGGCACGCCGTATTGCAGGCCGATGGAAATCGCGATGGCGAAGTTGTTCATCAAGCTGCGGAAGGCCGCGCCTTCTTTGTGCATGTCGATGAAGATTTCGCCGAGGCCGCCGTCGTCGAATTCACCGGTACGGAGATAGACCTTGTGGCCGCCGACGATGGCTTTCTGCGTATAGCCTTTGCGGCGATGCGGGAGCTTACGACGCTGGGCGATAAACTTCTCAACAACCTTCTCGGCGATGATTTCAGCCTGTTTGGTGGCCGGTTGTTCGGCGACCTCATCGGCTAGATCGTCATCTTCTTCAAGGGTTTGTGCGCTGAGCGGTTGAGAGAGTTTAGAGCCGTCCCGGTAGAGCGCGTTGGCCTTCAGACCCAACTCCCAAGAAAGCATGTAAGCTTGCTGGCACTCCTCAACCGTCGCCGTGCTGGCCATATTGACGGTTTTGGAAATCGCGCCCGAGATGAACGGCTGAGCCGCAGCCATCATACGGATATGGCTTTCCACCGAAAGATACCGTTTGCCTTTCCGACCGCAGGGGTTGGCGCAATCGAACACGGGAAGGTGCTCGTCCTTGAGATAGGGGGCGCCTTCAAGTGTGCCGGCACCGCAGACGAAGGTGTTCGCCGCTTCAATTTCATCAGAAGAGAAACCGAGTTCGGAGAGCATATCGAACGAGAAATCGTTCAATTGCGCATCGGTGAAGCCCAGTTTTTCTTTGCAGAAATCGGCGCCGAGGGTCCACTTGTTGAAGACGAACTTGATATCGAAAGCATCCTTGATTGCGGCTTCGATCTTATCAATCACTTCGTCGGTAAAGCCCTTCGCCTTAAGCGCCGAATGACCAATGCCCTGTGCTCCGGCCAGCGTGCCGCGACCGACCGTGTAGTTGATGATTTCGGAAATCTGGCTTTCCGTGTAGCCCAACTTCATGAGTGCTGCCGGAATGGTGCGGTTGATGATTTTGAAATAACCGCCACCCGCGAGTTTCTTGAATTTTACCGTCGCAAAGTCGGGCTCGATTCCTGTGGTGTCGCAATCCATGACCAGGCCAATCGTACCGGTCGGCGCGATAACGGAGACCTGTGCGTTCCGGTAACCGTGTAGTTCCCCTTGTTCCAGGGCGCGGTCCCAACTGGCGCGCGCTGCGAGAACCAGTTCCGGGTCGGGGCAGTTGGCGTTGTCGAGCGGAACCGGCAGGACGTCGAGCCCCTTGTAGTTCTTTTTCTCGCTGTATGCCGCATTGCGGTGGTTGCGGATGACCCGCAGCATCGACTCTTTGCTCTTTTCGTGCCCCGGGAATGCTCCCATCAAACCGGCCATTTCGGCCGACGTGGCGTAGGCGACACCGGTCATAAGAGCCGTAATTGCACCGCAGTAGGCGCGGCCTTCTTTACTGTCGTAAGGAATGCCGGAGGCCATCAGCAGGCCGCCGATGTTGGCATAGCCGAGACCGAGAGTGCGGAATTCGTAGGACAGTTGGGCGATTTCCGGAGACGGGAACTGTGCCATCAGAACGGAAATTTCAAGCGAGATCGTCCAAAGACGCACGGCATGTTCAAAAGCCGGGATGTCGAACCGCTCTTCTTCGCCGAGGAAAGTCATCAGGTTCAAAGAGGCCAGGTTGCAGGCCGTGTCGTCGAGGAACATATACTCAGAACACGGGTTGGAGGCATTGATCCGTCCGGATTCAGGGCAGGTGTGCCAATCGTTGACTGTGGTATCGAACTGAAGACCCGGATCGGCGCAGGCCCAGGCGGCGGAACCGATTTGATCCCACAGTTCCTTGGCTTTGATCTTTTTGACCGGCTTGCCCGAGGTTCTGCTGATCAGTTCCCAATCGCCGTCTGCGATCACTCTTTTCAGAAACTCGTTGGTTACCCGTACCGAGTTGTTAGAGTTTTGTCCCGCAACGGTCAGGTAGGCTTCCGAATCCCAGTCCGTGTTGTAGGTCGGGAATTCGATTTCGGTAAAGCCCTGTTTTGCGAACTGGATGACCCGTTGGATGTAGTTTTCCGGGATCAACACTTTGCGCGCGGCAATCACCGCTTTCTTAAGAGCTTTGTTTTTGCGTGGGTTGAAACGACCTTCGCCGTCGCACTTGTCGCCGCAATCACAGCCGTCTTCGGCGCAAGCGGCCATGATTTCGTTAAGGTGTTTGTTGGCGAGCTGTGAGCCGGCAACCAGGGCCGCGACTTTCTGCTCTTCTGTCACCTTCCAAGTAACGAATTCTTCGATGTCCGGGTGATCAACGTCGACGATCACCATTTTTGCCGCCCGGCGGGTCGTGCCGCCCGACTTGATCGCGCCCGCCGCCCGGTCGCCAACCTTAAGGAAACTCATTAGGCCGGAGGACTGGCCGCCGCCCGACAGGGACTCGCCGGAGCCGCGTAGGTTTGAGAAGTTGGTGCCGGTGCCCGAGCCATACTTAAACAGACGGGCTTCGCGGACCCAAAGATCCATGATGCCGCCGTCGTTGACCAGGTCGTCGCCGACGCTTTGAATAAAGCAAGCGTGGGGTTGCGGGTGTTCATAGGAAGACTTGGAGCGCACAAGTTTGCCGGATTCGAAATCGACGTAATGGTGTCCCTGGGACGGACCGTCGATGCCGTAGGCCCAGTGCAGCCCGGTGTTAAACCATTGCGGCGAATTGGGGGCACCCATCTGGCTGCACAACATATAGCGCATCTCGTCATAGTAGGCCTGTGCGTCCTGCTCCGAATCGAAGTAGCCGCCTTTCCAACCCCAGTAGGTCCAGGTGCCGGCCATTCGGTCAAAAACCTGCTTGGCGCTGGTTTCTCCGGTGTAGCGTTCTTCCGGATCCAGTTTGCTCAATGCCTTTTTGTCGGGCTCGTGCCGCCACAGCCATTCGGGAATATCCTTCTCCCGGACCGGCTTGCTCGCAGCGGGAACGCCAGCCTTGCGGAAATACTTTTGCGCAATGACGTCACAGGCGACCTGAGACCAGGATTCCGGAATCTCGACGTTTTTCGCCTGAAAAACGATCGATCCGTCGGGATTCTTAATTTCGCTGGTAGCGGAACGGAATTTGATGGAGTCGTAAGGGCTGGCCCCCGGTTTCGTGAAGTGACGGCTAATGCGCATATTGGTCCCCCTGGGTCCTTCGCAAAGGAGAGTGAATGTACTGGATCGGCTTTCCGCTCCGCCTGTGGCGCCTTCCCTGAACCCCACAAACCCACGAGAGCCCCGTAGATATGGTGTGCAGAACGTCTTAACCGCTACAAAATGTAGTTCAGCCTAATTTCGGTTGCAACAACATATTGGGTCAAAAAAGTTAAAAAAACCCTTGAAACGTACACCATATAGTGTTCCCCCGCAGAAACCCTTGGGATAGGGCTGTGGATACTGCGAGCGATGTCTCAATCTGGACGTTTGGCTGTTTAAACGACATGCTTATAGTGGGGGGAATCGACGGATAGCGCAAAAAGGTGTCTTTGTTTTTATTTCTACTTGGCAGATCGCTTTTCGCGTTACAGGATGGAACAGGACCGGGGTCCAACGTTGGTGGATCGGGGGGTAACTGGAGAGACTATCGGTGGTGTCTCCCAAAAAGACTAGAGGCCCAAAATAAGATGAAAATCGTCATCATTGACGACAATCAGACAAACGTTCTGTTGCTCCAGCACCTTGTCGCGCGGTTAGACGGGTGTGAACCGATTCCTTTTACCGAACCCGTAGAAGCCTTTCAGTGGTGCGGCGACAACGATCCCGACATAATTATCATCGACTATATGATGCCGGAAATGGATGGCCTGGATTTCATCGGTAAGTATCGAAGCGGTGGGGCTAATTCGGATATTCCCATCGTCATGGTTACCACGGCCGACCTCAAGGAGGTTCGCTACGAAGCTTTAAAGCGTGGAGCAACTGATTTTTTGACCAAGCCGGTCGATACCACGGAATTTACGGCCCGCGTGACCAATCTCCTGTCGCTTCGGCGCAGTAAAAAGATGGTCGAAGACCGGGCGGTGCTTTTGGCCGGAGAGGTCAAAAAGGCAACATCGGAAATTATCGAGCGCGAGAACGAAGTTATCATGCGGCTGTCGAAAGCTGCGGAGTTTCGGGACCCTGAAACCGGTGAACATATCATCCGCATGGCCAACTATTCCCGTCTCATTGCCGAGTCCCTGAGACTTCCCGAAGACGAATGTGACGTGATTTACCGGGCGTCTCCCATGCACGACGTTGGGAAAGTTGGAATCGGCGACCAAATTCTACTGAAGCCAAGCAGGCTGACGGCTGAAGAGTTTGATGCGATGAAGGCGCATACGTCGATCGGATATGCGATTCTCCAAGATAGCCCTTCCAAGCTGATGCAGATCGCTGCGGAAATTGCGCACAGTCATCATGAGCGATGGGACGGCCAAGGCTATCCGAAAGGTTTGGCTGGGGAGGAAATTTCGCTAATCGGACGAATCGTCGCCGTCGCCGATGTCTTCGACGCATTGTGTTCCGCGCGGCCCTATAAAGAGCCGTGGCCCATTGAAAAAGCCAAGGCCTACATTGTCGAAAACTCCGGAACACACTTTGATCCCAAGTGTGTTGATGCGTTTCTCGACGTTTTCGATAAGGTGATGGAGATCGCCGATCAGTACAAGGATTAGCCCTGTCTGTTTTGTCGTCTATGGACTGGACGCAGCGCTTCCGAAATGTAATATTGGCGCCGCCGAGAAGCCCCGCCTCTGGCGAGGGCTTTCGCATTGGATATCACGATAGGGAATGCGCCGTTTTTCAGGCCGCATTCACGAAGCTCGGAGTGCTTATTTAAATGAGCCTTAGCACAACGTTGTTCACTCTCTTTTGCGGAGAGTTGGTTGGTACCGACGAATTCGGAAACAAATACTACCGCAACACCAAGAAACGCTATGAGCGTCATGGCCGCGAACGCCGGTGGGTTGTGTTCAAAGGATCGGATGAGGCCTCGAAAGTGCCGCCCGAATGGCATGCTTGGCTGCACCATACCGTTAAAGAGCCACTGACCGAACAGGCCGCGCAGGCGAAGGAATGGCAAAAAATCCACCTTCCCAATATGACGGGGACCAAAACCGCTTACCGGCCTTCGGGGCACGATGCCGTGGGCGGACATAGAGCGGCGGCCAATGGTGACTATCAAGCCTGGACCCCAGGCAACTGACCACTCGCAAAAAAGCGCGGCTGAAACCGCGCTTTTTTTAAGGGAGCAATCAGATGATTAGGCGAGACGATATTCTAGAGCCTGTCGTTGGCGGCATCGTTCTGTTGGTCGTTGCCTTGATGATTGCGTTCTCCTATGGCGAAAAGAAAGTTGAAGGGGCCGTTGACGGCTATCCTGTGCAGGCTTCATTCAGCAAGGTGGATGGTTTGTCGGAAGGCGCTGAAGTGCAATTGAGCGGGATTCGCGTTGGCACGGTAGCGTCTCAACAATTGAACAACTACTACCGCGCCAATTTGACACTCATGATCGATTCCGGCGTTAAGTTGCCCCTGGATACCTCTGCTGCGATTCATACCGACGGTGTGTTCGGTGGAAAGTACGTCGTTTTGGAGCCTGGGGGCGAATATGACATGATCCAACCGGGAGGCACCATCGAGTTTACTCAAGGCTCCGTGGTTGTCGAAGACCTGTTGGAACTGATTATTGCGCAGGGCAGAGCCCGCCTTGCGAAATCCAAAGAAGAGTAGGGGATGAGGCTGTAAATGGGACGCTCTCTGGTTGAAACGGTTATGGGTGCCGTGGTTCTCGTTGTCGCATTGGGTTTTGTGATCTTCGCCTACGAAATGGCCCAAGTGAAGACGATTGACGGCTACCAGGTCAAAACGGCTTTCGCCAAGGTCGGTGGGCTTAATAAAGGCGCTGAAGTGCGAATCAGCGGAATCAAGGTTGGGAACGTTGCTGAATTGACGCTTGATCCGGAAACCTATGATGCCGTTGCGATCCTGAGTATTCGGCCAGACGTCAAATTACCCATGGATACGGTGGCGTCGATTGCCAGCGCCGGAATGCTGGGCGACAAATACGTTCGGTTGGAACCCGGCAATTCGAAAGAAATAATTGAGGCGGGAGCCGGTATCGCCAAAACCAAAGACTACCGTTCTTTGGAAGATCAGGTCGGCGACATTATTTTCCTTGCGACGGGAGGGGACGAGGCGAACTAAATGCCGGCGTTCTTGGTTTAGCGGTTATGTCAATTTTCCTTTCGGTTCGAAAACTGGCTCGGTTCATTGCCGCCGCGATCATTTTGCTGCCGTTTCCTGCGTTGGCCGAGAGTTATGACACCGCCGTCCTGCAGGGTCTCGACAAGGTGACGGCCCGTGTCAGCGAATTTGAAGCGCCGGTCGGCCGGACGGTTAGATTCGGCACGCTGGAAATCGTCGTTCGGCACTGCGACAAACGACCGCCCGAGGAGCCGCCGGAAAGTGCGGCATTTCTCGATGTTTGGGAAGTTCGACCGGGAGAGCCGGCGCGGAGCGTATTCAGGGGGTGGATGTTCGCATCAAGTCCGGCTTTGTCGGCGATGGAGCACCCGGTCTATGACGTATGGGTACTGGGCTGCGTCAACAGAGAATCCAGCTCGCTTTCCAATTCCGGGGTTTCTGGGCCGGAATAAAAGCGGCAGGAAAGATTGAGTGCCTTGTTCAGCCGCTGTTTGTATACGGCTCTTGGGATTTCGACGGCTCCTAAAGTTCTTAAGTGGGAGGTGACGAATTGAGTGTCCAAAAGCACGAAACCACTGAACCGCAACCGGGCGACTAAATGAACGAGAGCAACCTTTGAGGCGTCCGTTTGCCGGGAGAACATGCTTTCGCCAAAAAAAACGCCGCCTAAGGAAACACCATAAAGGCCGCCAGCCAACTGTCCTTGATGCCAAGCCTCAACGCTATGGGCAAACCCCATTTGATGAAGCCCGGTATAAAGCCGGATAATTTCCGAATTGATCCACGTATCTTCCCGGTCGTCCGCCGTCGCCGCGCATCCAAGCATCACTTCGGTAAATGCGCTATCACAGCGGATGTCGAAACGACGCTTCCGTACGGTTTTCCTGAGACTGCGCGATATATGGAGGCCGTCGAGCGGGATAATCCCCCGCTCATCTGGATCAACCCAGAACAATTGCTCGTCATCTCTGCTTTCCGCCATGGGAAAAACACCCGAAGCGTAAGCGTGTAATAGAAGTTCTGGGGTCAGCTCCGTCATGGAAACCTATGGGCGGCGTCAGTCCTTGCCGTCGACGAACCCTTCCAGCCAATGAATGTCATAGTCGCCGTTCATAAAGTTGTCGTTGTTCATCAGCCGTTGGTGAAGCGGGATGCTTGTATCCAGACCGCCAATAACATATTCGCTAAGCGCTCTGCGCAAGCGCATCAGGCACTCGTTGCGGCTGGCTCCATGGACGATCAATTTGGCGATCATGCTGTCATAGTGCGGCGGCACTTTGTAGCCGGAATAAAGAGCCGAATCGACCCGGACCCCTAAACCGCCTGGCGCATGATATTCGTCGATGGTGCCGGGGCAGGGGAGGAACGTATCGGGGTTTTCCGCATTGATCCGGCACTCAATGGCATGACCGCTGAATTTTACTTCGTCCTGGCTGAAGCTCAACGGCGCACCCGATGCGATCCTGATCATTTCGCGCACCAAATCGATGCCGCAGACCATTTCGGTGACCGGGTGTTCGACTTGCAGACGGGTGTTCATTTCAATGAAATAAAACTCGCCGTTTTCATAAAGAAACTCGATGGTTCCGGCGCTCCGATAACCGATTTTCTTAACGGCGGTTGCGACGACATCACCGATTTTTGCCCGTTGTTCGGCATTCAGCGCCGGTGAAGGACATTCTTCCAACACCTTTTGGTGACGGCGCTGCAGGGAACAATCCCGTTCGCCGAGATGAACCACATTGCCGTGGCTATCGGCTAAAACCTGGATTTCGATATGGCGGGGTTGGCCGAGATATTTCTCCATGTAGCAATCGGCATTGCCAAAGGCCGCCTTGGCTTCGTTGGAGGCCGCTTTTAATTGCGGGAGGAGCTCTTCTTCCGTGTGGGCAAGCCGCATCCCGCGTCCGCCGCCACCAGCGGTGGCTTTTATCAAGACAGGAAAGCCGATTTGCCTTGCGACATCCAACGCTTGATCTTGGGATACGGCACCATCGGAACCGGGCACAACCGGGATGCCGGCTTCCTGGCAAACCTGTTTGGCGGTGATCTTGTCGCCCATCATCCGAATATGCTCGGGCGAGGGGCCGATGAAGGTAAAGCCGTGCTCTTCGACCATTGAAGCAAACTCGGCGTTTTCGCTCAAAAAACCGTAGCCGGGATGAATGGCGTCGGCATTGGTGATCGTCGCCGCCGACAGAATGGCGTGCATATTCAGATAACTGTCTTTGGCCGCAGGGGGGCCGATGCAGACCGCTTCGTCGGCCAGCCTAACATGCATGGCGTTTTCGTCGACGGTGGAGTGCACCGCGACGGTTTGAATGCCCATTTCCCGGCAGGCGCGCTGAATGCGTAGCGCGATTTCACCTCGGTTGGCGATTAGGACCTTCTCGAACATTCGGATATCGGTCCTTTGCTACTCAATAATGATCAGGGGTTCGCCGTACTCGACGGGCGATCCGTTTTCGACGAGAATTTGCGCTACCTTTCCGGCCTTCGGTGCATGGATCGGATTGAAGACTTTCATCGCTTCAATGAGCATGATGGTTTGGCCTTCGGTTACGCTGTCGCCGATATTGACGAACTGCGGCGAGTCGGGGTCGGGATTGAGATAGGCGACGCCGACCATTGGCGATTTGACAGCCCCCGGATGGCTGGATGGGTCGGCAGGGCCGGCCTCAGCAATTGGGGCTGCTGCGACTGCGGCAACAGGGGCTGGAGCCGGTGCTGCGGCAACCATCGCGCCTCCTTTGGCCACTCGAATGTGCCAGCCGTCCTGGTGGGCGTACTCGATCTCGGTAAGGCCGGTGTCTTCCAAAAGATCGGCCATTTTGCGTACAAGGTCGCTATCGATATCGGACTTTGCCATTGAATCCTCAAATAGTGTTCGTTCGGTTTATTTTACGAGCCGCGCCATTGCTTGGAGCGCCAAGTCGTAGCCTTGGCTGCCGAGGCCGCATATAACCCCCGTCGCTGCCTTGGATACATATGAATTGTGGCGAAATTCCTCGCGCCGGTGGATATTTGACAGATGGACTTCGATCACCGGTTTGTCGCTCGCCAAAAGCGCGTCGAGAAGGGCGACCGATGTATGGGTCAGGGCCGCGGGATTGATGATAATGCCGTTAAACCCTTTGCGTGCCTCCTGAATCCAGCCGACCAGTTCGCCCTCAAGGTTGGATTGGCGAAATTCGACCTCAATCCCAAGAGAGGCGCCTGTGTCATTGCACTTGGCCTCGATATCGGCAAGAGTTTCGTGGCCGTATATCTCCGGCTCCCGTTCTCCCAACAGGTTTAGGTTGGGGCCGTTGAGAATGAGGACTTTCGCTTTGCCGGGCAACGGCTGGCTCCTTTGACGGAATCGAATCGCAATGGGGATTTATAGCATGGGGAATATCTTGTGCAATAAGCGCATTTCACTGGTTGAAAGGTCGTGCGACCCTCTCCATACTTGGGCACCTTTTACCAGCCAAGACTAGGGATGGACAATTTTTCATGAAGGTTACGATTAACGGTGAAGAGCGAAGCTTTTCCGACGGGCTGACGCTTGAAACTCTTTTGGGCGAGTTGGGGATCGACCCCCGCAAGGTCGCTGTCGAGCGTAATTTGGAGATCGTGTCTAAATCCACCTATGGCGAAACGAAAATTGTGGATGGCGACAAACTGGAGGTCGTCCACTTCATTGGAGGCGGAATGAGCCAAAATACCGATACGTTCGAAGTTGCCGGAAGAACCTTTTCCTCGCGTCTGTTGGTCGGGACCGGAAAATACAAGGACTTCGAAGAAACAAAACTGGCCATTGAGGCTTCGGGGGCGGAAATTGTCACGGTTGCGGTACGCCGGGTAAACGTGTCCGATCCCAGCCAACCCATGCTTGTCGATTACGTTGACCCTAAGAAATATACCTACCTGCCCAATACGGCCGGTTGCTTTGATGCCGACACGGCGGTGCGGACGCTACGGCTGGCCCGTGAGGCCGGGGGATGGGATTTAGTCAAACTGGAAGTATTGGGCGATCAGAAAACTCTCTATCCCAACATGCCCGAGACCCTGAAAGCTGCGGAAGCGCTGATTAAGGAAGACTTCAAGGTCATGGTCTATTGCTCGGATGACCCGATCATGGCCAAGGAATTGGAAGAAATGGGCTGCGTTGCCATCATGCCCTTAGGGTCGCTGATCGGTTCGGGGTTGGGAATTCTTAATCCGGTCAATATTCGCCTGATCAAAGAAAATGCCAGCGTTCCGGTTTTGGTCGATGCCGGAGTCGGGACCGCGTCCGATGCCGCCGTCGCCATGGAATTGGGCTGTGACGGAGTTTTGATGAACACGGCAATCGCCGGAGCGAAAGATCCGATCAAAATGGCCCAGGCGATGAAACTGGCAATCGAAGCAGGCCGTCTTTCTTATCTTGCAGGAAGAATGCCGAAAAAGATGTATGCAGACCCGAGTTCGCCGCTGGCCGGCTTGATTTAATTGAAATGTCATAAAACTCACAAATATAGGAAACAAAAGGGCTTTTCCGAGGTTTGGGATATTGTTGGGGGTGTCTTTTGACACCCCCCTCATTTTTTTCTTTTCATGGGGGGGCAAAACCAATATATAGCGGCCTTTCCCGGCGCCCGAGGGTTGCAAACCCGGAGGCTCCTTTGTTTGCTGAATTAAAGGCGGTCGCTGGCCGTCGGCAAGGGAGTGGCGTGGACTATGACCCCAAAGATTGAAGAATTCCTGGCGGAAGCCCACATTGAGACACCCTGTCTCGTTGTTGATCTTGATGTCGTTGCGGCCAATTACAAGCGGCTGCATCGGGCAATGCCGTTGGCCGACATTTATTACGCGGTGAAGGCAAACCCTGCGAAGCCGGTTTTGGAAACGCTGGTCGATCTCGGCTCCAACTTCGATGCGGCGTCGGTCAACGAGGTTGAAGCCTGTCTCGCTGCAGGGGCTCGTCCGGAAGCCATCTCTTTCGGCAACACGATCAAGAAGCAGTACGATATTGAGATGGCCTATAAAAAAGGCGTTCGTCTCTTTGCTTTCGATTGTGAGGACGAACTGGTCAAAATCGCCAAGGGCGCACCGGATGCCGATGTTTACTGCCGCATTGCGGTGAGTAACGACGGTGCGGAGTGGCCGCTTTCCAAAAAATTCGGTTGTTCGGCAACCCTGGCGCGCGACCTGATGATCAAGGCGCGCGACCTCGGACTGGGCCCGCGCGGTATTTCCTTCCATGTCGGTTCGCAACAGACGGATACGGCTCAATGGGATTTGGCGATTTCACAAGTTGCGATGCTGTTTACCGATCTCAAAGAGCAGGGTATCGAGCTCAAGATGATCAATCTGGGCGGCGGCTATCCGGTTCGGTATCGGCGCGACGTCCCGGATTGCGAAGAGTACGGCGCGGATATCATGGACTCCATGCGCCGTCATTTCGGCAACGCCATTCCGGAAATGTTGATTGAGCCGGGCCGCTCGATTGTTGCGGAAGCTGGCGTGCTGGAAAGCGAAGTGGTTCTGGTTTCATCGCGCAATCCCAATGAAGATAAGCGATGGGTCTACCTGGATGTCGGCCTGTTCGGCGGATTGGCGGAAACCATGGGTGAAGCCATTCGCTACGATATCACGACGTCGCGCGACGGTGGGGAAACCGGCCCGGTCGCGATTGCCGGTCCCACATGCGACGGCGTCGATATCATGTACCAGAACGCCGACTACCGCATGCCGAGAACATTGACCGCCGGGGACAAGGTGCGCATTCATGCTGCGGGTGCTTACACTACGACCTATGCGTCGATTGGGTTCAACGGTTTCGAACCTCTTTCAGAGCATTATATTTAGCGGATAGCAGCGGCAGAGGAATTTCAAGCGATTGAAATTTCCGCTGCTTCCTGTTTGCGGCCCAGTGTTTCCGTATAGCGGACATAACGGTCACGTCCCTGTTTCTTTCCTTCATACATCGCTAGGTCGGCTTTGCTGATCATGGAATCCGGGGATTCGTCGTAGGATGCCAGGTATCCACCGATGCTGACGGTTACTGAAACGGTTGACTCTCCAACTTCTATGCCCAATCCCCGAATAGACTGAAGGACTTTTTCGGCGGTCGCCGTTAGGCCGTCTTCCGTGCAGTCCGGGAGCAGAATCAGAAACTCTTCACCTCCCCAGCGGGCGCAGTGGTCATAGGATCTAATGGCGTTTCGAAGGGCGGTTGCGACCGAAGTAATCACAAAGTCGCCGACTTTGTGCCCATAATTGTCGTTGATTTTTTTAAACAGATCGATGTCGAGAATGAGGACGCCCAACTGGGTCCCGCTACGGCTGATCCGGTTGATTTCGCTTTCCCAGCGCTCCATCATGCCACGCCGGTTGAAGAGTTTGGTCATTGAATCCCGCTCGCTCAATCGTTTGAGCTCTTCGGTTCTCTCGCTGACTTCCTTTTCCAGGGTTTCGGTGTTCGTCCGAATGGTTTTCGCCATGGTGCTGAAGTTGCGTGTCAACGAACCGATCTCGTCATTGTCGCCGGTATCCAGGGAAACATTGAGATTACCTCCCATCATTTGTTCGACGGAGGCATTCAATGTGGCAACCCGGGAAAGAACGGTTTTGTTCAAGAGGTAGGCGATCACGGCCGAGGCGACCAATAGCGAAAAAAACAGCAGAATGACGACCAAAGTGAAATAGCGTTTGGGGACCAATTGGTCGAGGCTGATGAGTGTGAGATTGAACCAACGGATATTCGGCAGATAGGTAACCCCGGCAAGGTGGTTTTGTCCGTTTAGCGCCAGGAAGAAGGTTGCCGTTTCGCGCTTGCCGCTACGGACGGCCTCCATTGCGATCTTAAGCTTTTCCTGATCCGAGGGATTCTCGATCAACTGGAATATCGTTTTCCTGTTTGCCGGATCTTTTGTCAGGGTTCTGAAATCAATACTCGAAACGTCCGGGTGCGCCTGAATGGCTCCACTTTTTTCCAAAAAGATGTTGGTAATTCCATCGTAGCGGCCGATGAGGATCGTTTGGATAAAGGTAGTCAAATCGATTCCCGTACCGATGACGCCTAAAACCTCGTTGTTTTCTCTAACAGGGACGTTGATCCAGACCTTTGTCACGCCCAAATGCTCGTCAAAATCAACGTTGAGTTGATGCGGCTCGCCGCTTTGAATTGCCGAGAAATACCATCCGTCTTCAGGGTCGGTTATGGAAATCCTGTAACGGAGTTGACGGCCTTGGTAGCTGTTTTTGTTGTCGTTGAAATAGTAGTTCAGTGATTTATGGATGACAAAAAAGTAACTGCCGTCTCTGAAAAAGCGCCGGTAATCTTCCAATTCACGTAGCGCGTTCTTTTTGAGTTCAGGATCGTTTTCATTCTTCGCCCAAAGTTTAATCTGCGTTGAATCGGCTAGTTTGCGGGCAAGAGCCACTTCGCGGGATAGCGGGAGGAGGACCCGGGCTTTGTCGTAAAGCAGTTGATTTTCTGCAAACCGGGAACCGAGAGCGTGGGTCACGGACTTGTTGATTTGGCTGATGAATACAAAAGAGACGCCCGCAATGACACAAAAGACAAGTGTCGTAAGCAGGAGAAAACGCGCCTTAAGGCTTTTTGTTTTTTCTTCGATCATGCCGAAATCCCAAGAGAATAAGCATCATAATCGCTCAAGGTCGCCTTGCATAGAGGTTGCTAGGCTTGTTTAACAGTGGTTTATTGGCTTTTTGAAATCGGCTCCAGGCGGTCAAGTCTAAGGCGGTGCCTCGAATCGGTCAGGCGGAAAACGCCACCTAGAACGGCGCTGAGAGATCCAAGAGCCACGCCGCCAGCGATCAGAAACATAATGAGAATTTGATATTTGACGGCATCCATGGGGTCCGCACCCGCCAAAATTTGGCCGGTCATCATTCCGGGAATGAGCACTAACCCGGCGGCTGACATGGAATTGATGATCGGCATGAAGGCCGTAGTGAGCGCATTGCGGATTGTCGGCAGCATTGCCGCCCATTTGGTTGCGCCCAATGCTAGCTGCGCTTCAACCGAACTTTTGTCACGGCTAAGCGTTTCGATGAGATTGTGAAGCCCGAGGCTTATGCCTGTCATTGTATTGCCGATAATCATTCCCAGGAGCGGCAAGGCGTACCGTGGGTCGTACCATGGCGTCGGCGCAACGGTCGCCAAAGCGACGCACGTCACGAAAATGGAAGCCATCATCATGGTTGCCGTCCCCAAGCCATAGGCCCAGATGCCGGACAATTTTCGTTTCTGCCGCGCCATGATTTCCCGCCCGGCGAACAGAACCATGAAAAGCGCCGCCAAACCTGTCCACAGTGGCGAAGATAGAGAGAACAGAGTTTTTAGAACCAACCCCATCAGAAGCAATTGAACAACCGCTCTGGCTGCAGCAATCAAAAGCTTGCCGCCGATATCCAACCGAAATGCGAAAGATATTCCTGCGTTGAGCAAAACGAGGAGCGAGGTAAAGACCAAATCCCAATAGGTTAGGGTGACGTAATTCATTCCACGGTTTCCGAAAAATTGCCCGAGATAATCGTAAAACGGCGGGAGCCCATTCTATCGGCCTGGTGAGTGTCGTGTGTGACCCATATGATTGCGGCGCCCTCGCTTCGTCGTTCGTCGATGAGGTTCTCAACTGCCGTCGTCATTTCGGCATCAAGAGCCGAGGTTGGTTCGTCGAGCAGAAGGACTTTCGGTTTCTTAATAAGCCCTCTGATGAGGGCTAGGCGCTGGCGTTCGCCCGTCGATGTGCGTGAGACGGACCAATCCTTGCATTCTTCCGGGAGTCCGAGGCGATTAAGGTAGGGGTGCGCTTGGTGAAAATCGTCAAAATGTTCGCCGATATGGTCGGCCCACCATCCCGGTTCCGCGGCAAAAAATATCACCTGCTCGCGCCATTCAGGACCTGAGAAGGTTTCCCTGGGGCGACCGTCAAGCGTCAGGTCGCCTTCATTGGGGTCGAGGTCTGCAAGCGCTCTAAGAAGTAGGGACTTACCCGAACCGGACGGTCCCGATATGGTAAAGCATTCACCGGCGTTTAAGGTGAAGGTGATCGGCTTCAGTCCTGGTCGTTTAAGCCCCGAGACCGAAAGCATGAGCTGCGCTACCGTTGAGAGGCCTATTTAAAGGCCTTGAAGGCGACGAGCGTGTAAGTGTCGGCCACCCCGTCCAGCGTTTGTATTTTTTCGGTAACGAAATGGCCGATATCCTGATCGTCGTCCAGGTAGCATTTGATCATCAGATCGAAACGTCCCGAAATGGAATGAACCTCGGAAACCGGCTCTACCTCGATAGCCTCGTTGGCTACGTCGTAGACTTTACCCATTTCGCATTTCACTTGAACGAAAATCGTCTGCATGGTCGGCCTTCCTGACTCTTAGGCTTCGTTGACCGCTTCCGGCGTTGCTGTCGCTTCAGAAGCATCGGGCAGCGGTTCGTCCTTAGGCTTTTTCTTTGTTGTCCGGCGGCGAGTCGTTTTCTTGGGCTTTTCGTCTTTGGCGTCGTCTTTGACGGCTTTTGACGGTTCTTTTTTCTTCACTGCCGCTTTCTTTTTTGCGGGCGCCTTCTTTGCCGCAGGTTTTTTTTCGGGCTCTGCGGTTGATGAACGCATCAGAAATGCGGGCACATGGTCGCCCAAGCCTTTAACCGGGACATCGGGACCATCGTCGTCATCGCGGCGTCGGCGGCCTTTTTTGTCTCGGCGCGGCTTTTCGCTCTTTTCGTCCCGCTGTGGTTTCGAGCGTTTTTCCGAATTGTCGCGGTCTCGTTTGTTGCCTTTGTCCCGATTGCGGTCACGTCGCGGTTTTTCTTCAGGGGCAGCCGGTGCATCCTTTTTGCCGTCGTTGGACGTCCCGTCGATATTTATCGGTGGAATTGGCTTGCCGATGGTCCGGGCAATCGCATCGAGATATTTGGCGTCGTCGCGGGTGGCCAATGTGTAGGCCGTGCCCTTGTTTCCGGCGCGTCCTGTCCGGCCGATCCGGTGAACATAGTCTTCCGCGTGGGTCGGAACGTCAAAGTTGAACACATGGCTCATTTCTTTGATGTCGAGTCCCCTGGCGGCGACATCACTACAAACCAGGATGTCGACATCGCCGTTCTTGAACTTTGAAAGAACCTCCATCCTGGAGGATTGAACCATATCTCCGTGCAACTGGCCGACATTAAAGCCATGCCGTTCCAGGGACCGGTAAACGACGCCTACGTCACGTTTGCGGTTGCAGAAAATAATCGCGTTTTTGAAGTTTTCTGCCTGCAAAAGTTGGCGTAGCGCTTCCCGTTTCTCCTTTTGCACATGACTTCCCATGCCGCTGTTTTTCATCATGAGGAGGCCCTGCGTAACCGTATCCGCGGTGGTGGCCGGACGAGCGACGGTAATCTCTTTGGGATTCATCAAAAATGCGTCGGCAAGTTTGCGGATGGCCGGGGGCATGGTGGCTGAGAAGAAAAGCGTTTGCCGGATTTTCGGGATCAACGAAACGATGCGCTCTACATCGGGGATAAAGCCCATGTCGAGCATGCGATCAGCTTCGTCGATCACCAGCGTACGTACGTCGTTGAGCAAAAGACCGCCACGTTCAAACAGATCGAGGAGACGTCCCGGAGTAGCGATGAGAACATCGACGCCCTTGTCGAGGGCTGCGGTCTGATCGGCCATTGAGGTGCCACCGATCAGCAGAGCCATGGAAAGACGGTGATGCTTTCCGTACTTTTCAAAGTTTTCGGCAACCTGAGCGGCAAGTTCGCGGGTCGGCTCGAGAATGAGGGAACGGGGCATCCGCGCCTTGGCCTGGCCGGAGGCAAGGATTTCAATCATCGGCAAAGTGAACGATGCCGTTTTTCCTGTGCCCGTTTGTGCGCATCCAAGAACGTCCCGGCCCATCAACACAATGGGAATGGCTTTTTCTTGAATAGGGGTTGGGGTTGAATACCCCGCTTCGGCGACGGCTTTGAGGAGCTCTTCGCCCAAACCTAGATTGTCAAAACTCATGAAATATGGGTTGCCTATTGTCTGCCCTGAGGCTTCTCGAGTACGGCCTTTGATTTTTTGCCGGTTTCATAGCTAGCGATGGGGATAATAGGAACTCCTATGCACAAGTCAACTTTGGAGGTGTGCTTACCTAGCGATTTTACCTTAAGTCGTGTGCTTTTAAGGTCATAGAAGCTGGACGCGGCAAACGTCAGAGGAGTAGGGTTTGGGAAAATTGGAAATGTGAAGGGCTTTAAATGCTGATGAATGTAAGCCAGTCGGCGCTGATTGTTGTTGATGTCCAGGAGCGTTTGATGCCGGCGGTTCATGAATCGGGACGGGTGATCGCCAATGCGCGTATTCTGATTCAGGCGGCGCAACGGTTGGAAGTCCCCATGCTGGCATCGGAACAGTACCGGAAGGGACTGGGGAGCAGCGTTGCCGACGTTGCTGAATTGGTGGCCCCGGAAAACCGGTTGGAGAAACTGCATTTTTCATGCTTGTCGGATGATGAGTTTGAAGAACGTTTTCGGGAGATAGGCCGTCGGCAGGTTGTCGTCTGCGGTGCCGAGTCTCACGTGTGTGTCTTACAGACCGTTTTGGAACTTTGCGACCTCGGCTATCAGGTTTTCGTCGTCGAGGATGCCGTCTCTTCGCGAAATCCGAACAGCAAAAGGGTCGCGATGGACCGTATGAGAGCCGCCGGGGCCAGTCCCGTTACGACGGAGATGGTCGTGTTCGAATGGCTGAAAAAAGCGGGAACTCAGGAATTCAAGGACCTTTCCCCGCTGATCAAATAGCAAAGGGCTCAATGATGAATGACCGGTTGCCGCTTTTATTGATTCCAGGCCTGTTGTGTACCGCCCGGTTGTGGGAACACCAAACAAGTACGCTCACCGACGTGGCGGTTCCCTCGGTTATCGATCACCGGCACCATAAAACGGTGGGTGATTTGGCTCGCCATATCCTGAAGAATGCCCCGCCGCGCTTCGCTTTGGCCGGGTTGTCCATGGGCGGCTATACAGCCATGGAAATTTTTCGTCAGGCCCCGGATCGTGTCGACCGAATTGCCTTTCTCGATACGTCATACAAAGCCGACAGGCCGGAGCAATCGGAAGGGCGGCGCGATGCGATGGAGCGCGCCCAAAAAATGGGAATCGCCGAGGTTCACGCATCTTTGGTAACGGGCTGGGTCGCTCCGGAGCGACTGAAAGATACGGCCTTCATGGCCGATGCGCTGGAAATGGCGGAGGAAACGGGGGTTGAAGGCTTTATCAACCAACAGCAGGTGATCATGTCCCGCCCCGATAGCACCGAGACGTTGCGGCAAATC